>Ga0209570_1000976_pt1 | contig 20265 bp, 14 predicted proteins | sample EBPBio172007_DNA_FD_185861 | JGI IMG/M metagenome (GOLD analysis project Ga0209570, IMG submission 185861) | Wastewater treatment Type I Accumulibacter community from EBPR Bioreactor in Madison, WI, USA - Reactor 1_9/17/2007_ DNA (SPAdes)... | ecosystem: Engineered > Bioreactor > EBPR >... | reverse complement strand
GCTCGTGGACTTCCCGCCTCCGGCGGAGATCGAGGCGGAGAGAAGAATGCCCTGGAGAGAGTGAAATTGGCCGAATCCGGGCGCGCCGTACGAAGAGCCGAAGTCCACAGGTTTCCGCACGAACCCCCGCAAACACGCGGCAGTACGCAAAAAAAAGACCAACCCGATGAGGGGTTGGTCTTCTTGTCTGGTGGTGCGTGGTTCCCTGGAAACAAACTCGCTATCGGGGCATGTGAGTACTGGTGAGGGCGTCTGAGGGCAAGAGCGGGCTCCGCAAATTTGGGTCAGCAGGATGGATGGTATTAGTTGACGAGGCCACGCTGCAGAAACAGCGTGTTCGACTCGCATCTCGTTCACCCATGACTAAAGCTCTGACTCACGAACGCAAGGCCCATCGAATACGCTTGCCAGCCCAAGACGCACGCCACGTATGTCGTGCGGCAGGTTGGCTATCACTTCCTGCACCTTTGAGTCTCCTTGATCGGAATGGTGACGGTGCGGCGGCCGAAGGCCGCTTACCACGCTCCTAAGAAACAGAACGAGTTCGGGTTGTTTTCATGCGGGCACGGGCGTCGGATTGATGTCGAAGCCCAGGGCGGCGGCGCGGCGCTTAAGGGCGGCGATGCTGCGCTGGCGCTGCTGTTCTTCGTAGCGCTGCTGTCCCTGGTCGACGAAGTCTTCGCCGCGGGTCAGCATGAAATACACCATGCGTGCGAGCTTGTGCGCCGTGGCGGTGTTGGCGCGGGGCTTGTCCATGCGGCTGCACAGGCGTCGATAAAATGCACCGAGCGCGGAGTTGCTGCGTGACAGGCTCATCGCCGCCATTTTCAGCGTCTGGCGTACCCGGTTGGCCGAGCGCTTGGTGTTGGCGGAGAGGACCTTGCCGCCACTGATCTTGGTACCGGGACACAGTCCAAGCCACGAACAGAAGTGCTTGACGGTGGCGAAGCGACTGAGGTCGGGACCTAGCTCAGAGAGGATCTTCATGACCGCCGTCAAGCCCAGCCCATTGATGCGCGTGAGGTCGACGCCCGCCCAGTTGGCGAGTATCTGGCGGGCGTCGAATTCCTCGCGCAGCTTGCTGCGTGTGCGAGGAGCCTTCCCCAGATCGATGTCGCACTGCCCGAGAGCGCTCAGCAGTGCCTGCAGCTTCGCGTCACACTCGGTCAGGTGCCGGGCGATATCGTCGTACATGGCCAGCGCCTGGCACAGCACAAACAGGTGCTCGTCACGCCAGTTTCCGGTCAGCGCTTTGGTGACCTTCTCGGTGCTGGCCTTGACGCGGCGGTCGCGGTGCTTTGCCAGCGCCTTGGGATCGCGTTCGCCAGCCGCGATGGCGCGGATGATCGCCTGGCCGGTCGTACCCATGACGTCGGTGAGCACCTCGGTGAGCTGGATGTTCATCTGCACCAGTGACTTCTGCATACGCTGAACCCAACTGGCCTGCTCGGCGAGTAGGATTTCGCGCTGGCGGGCCACCGCGCGCACGACGCACACGTCGCCTTCAGGGCGCCAGGCCGCGCGCAGAAATCCCAGGCTCATCAACTTTTGCAGCCACTGACAATCCTGTATGTCGCTTTTACGTCCGGGAACGTACTTCATCTGCCGAGCGTCCACCAGCCAGACCTTCAGACCACGCTGTTCGAGCACCTCAAACACCGGGATCCAGTACACGCCGGTGGACTCCAGTGCCACCGTGTCTACACCACTCGCGAGCAACCAGTCGGCCATGGCGTTGAGGTCATCGGTCATCGGGCCGAACTCGCGTACCGGGTCTTCCGTCGCGTCTCGGGGTACCGCCACCCAGTGACTTGAAGCCCCGACGTCAATCCCCGCCGAGTTGGGAAACACGACGTCTTCATCTCGCCTGCGCATGGCCATGATGTGCTCCACGATGGTTAATGAATGGTAGCACCAGGGGAAACGTCGAAATTCGACTCGATCTCCTAAACGGGATGCGCATCGCTGCGCTCACCACTGTCGCCGACGATTCCCAGACCATACTCACAAACGGGCTCGTTTGAGCTCACACCAATGGTAGGTCGGTCATATCGGTGCTACCGCTAACCATGTGGGGCGACTGCCACGTAGCGCAAGTGGGCGACACAAACCTTGTTTCTTCGCGAACGCCTGGCCCGCGCGCGGGCTTGGGAGGCTCATAAGAAACAGAAACGTACGTCACTGTTATTATATGAACGCTTGGCCAGCGTGCTGAGGCTGGGGAGCTCCAAAGCACTTGAACTGCTGCACGACAGGTTTCTCAGACTCCTTCGATACCCGATACGCTAAGCAGCACTCCTGTACCAGTCCAGATGAAGTCCGAGATCTGCGTCACTGCCTCACCCGCAGCTAGGCGTGTGCGTCCCCGAAGTGCGCACTCCCAGACAAGCACTATCCGCCAACCCGCCGCATGGAGCGCATGTATCGCGTGGCGATCTCGCTGCATGGTCCGGTCTAGCTTTGGCTGCCAGTATTCACGGCGGGTCTCAGGCATCCTCGACATGTGGCAGCCATGCGAATGCCAAAAACACCCGTTCACGAAAACAACGGTGCGGTGTCGCGCCAGTACAAGGTCTGGCCGCCCCGGCAACTGCCGCTGATGCAAACGGTATCTGAACCCCCGCGCGTGAAGGCCACGGCGGATGAGCAGTTCAGGCTGTGTATCTCGCGACCGGATGCGGCTCATGTTGAGCTGCCGTTGCGCCGGTGTTAGGACATCCATCAGGCTGGTCGGCGCAGCGCTTCAAAGACAGATACGAACGAATCCAGTGCGTCGACCCGCAGCCCGAGGGCTGATTCCGCTTCTTGACAAGCAACAGCAAGTTCAGCAGGCTGAGCAGCTCTGTCGGTGTGCCACAGTGGATGCGTCACCAGGATTACCTCAGCCCCATTGGTCGCCGCAGGCAGCCCCGCAATCTGTATCGCGGCGTAGCCTGGTCTTGCGGCTGCCAGCGTCACTGCGGCGACATTGGCAACACGCCGCCACAAGGGCGAGGAGAGCGACATGGCAGCATTGGCATCAAGCGCCAGCGCTGCCATGTCGACGCCAAGCCGCCAGTCGAGAAGGCTGTGATACGACAAATTGCTGTAGCTTCGCAGGCAGTCCGGGCACGACGTATCGCAAGAATCGGCATGCACTGGCGCCATCAACCGGTCAAAGAACTTGCTGGCCGACAACCGCGAAATCATCGCCAGAAGTTCTTCCATGACGTTGCCGCTGCCGAGATACGTCGCGTAGCCGGCGCCATTCTCCAGGGTATCACATAGGAATATCTGCCCCGTGACCGTTGCGGCGGCCGCGTCCTCCAGGCTCCGGATCCCGGCCTTCAGTTCATAGTCCTGGATATCGAGGAATACCGCCGCCGCCCGCCGCAGCATGAAGGCAAGCGAGTACAACGCGGCTCTGCCGGTCACCATTCGCGGGTCTGCCCTCCTGCCGGTACCATAGTCATGGATACCGAGCAGCAGCATGTCCGTTTGACTGATCGCCGCCAGGGCGCAGGTAGTGACCGGCCCTGCCGCCGTTCGTGGCTGTGGTCTAACATTGGATGCCGCGGCGTACTTGGCATCGGCCGCGTTGGCGGCATCAACATCGATCAGCATCTCGCCGCCGGGCGTCATCGGTGAAAAGCGGAAGAGCTTGCCCGCGTTGTCGTTAATCACGTGCAACCGGCCCTGACCGGCGCCTATCTCGAAGTTGAGCCGGCTCTGCACAGGAAATTCGGGCCGGCCGATCTTTGGCCGGGCGGCGCGCGGAACGAAGTCAAAGACTCCGTCGTAGTCGCGCGCCTTACGGAAAAAACTGACGAACCCCTTTGGCTGCCGCAAGTCCATCGCTCGATAGCTCCGGTCGGTGGTACCCACTGGAGCCTGGCAAACCGGACACGAGAAGCTGTCGGGGGTTTGGGTCTCAACGTGCTGGCAGTTGCCGCACAGTCCGATCCGGAACGACGCCCCTAGCGGATTGCTGTCTTCGACTAGGGACGGGCCTCGCCGCCGGTAGTGTCCGACGCCGATAGCCGTATGGATCGTGCGCTCCTTCACCGTTTCAGCGCCGGGCGCGAACATGCTGACTGCCAGCTCCAGGTCGCGATCGACCACATCCCGCAGGGGCCATGACCTTGGGGCCTTGTGATAGAGGAACCGGGCACGCGTCGGGAAGCCAAACATCGGCAGGAGCCCGCGGTTCGCCAGCCGTTCGCTAAGGGCATCCTGGATAAGACTGGCGTCGCCCGTTGCTTGCGTCACCTCTTGAACGAGACTGACCTCGATCCACCGGATCATGTCGCCGCGCACGCCGGCGTCGCCAGCCAGGCGTGTCGCCGCAAGCAATGCGTCGCAGATTGTGGCGATCTCTTGCGCGTGCCCAGTGATCCATTCTTGGATGATGTCGGCTACGGTGATCCCCGCGTAGCCCGGTGGCTGGTTCGCGGGCGGGAGGGTCCAGGCAGTTGCAAGGCCAAACTCACCATGCACGCTATCACCGCCGGTGCTGGCAAAGAGCCCCAACTCCACGAACGCTCTGCGCAGCACCTCTTTCGCCAGCACGCGTTGCAGTATCTGGGGCCGGCTCGTATCCACGTACGGCGCGGGAGGCGGATCGGCCGTAATCCGTTCGGGACGCTGAAAGTAGTAGTCGTCGTGGCTGCGGCCACGGCATAGCGTAAGCGCCAGCGACATAGGTGCTCCCCGTCGGCCGGCACGCCCGACGCGCTGCTGGTAGTTGAAGCGCATCGGCGGCATGTTGGCCATCATGACCGCAAGCAGCGAGCCAATATCGACGCCGGCTTCCATGGTCGTCGTCACGCTGAGCAGGTCGATGTTGTCCGTGATGGCCTGTTCGTCACCGACAGTGATGTTCTGAAAGAGACGCTGCCTGTCTCGAGCCAGGAGCTTGTCAGTTTGACCGGTCAGCTCTGCGCAGTTGAGCCTGAAGATTGAGCCGGCGTCCGTTGCGAGCCATCGGTAGTAGTCGGTGTCCTGGCCCGCATCGTCCCTGCCGATCTCCAGTAGCGGGCCAATGGGGTCATGACATCCGCTGCAAATGCCGCCGCTGCGGTGAAGATGGATGCGCGCGCAGCGGGCACATTCGTAGTAGGCAGTGCCCGGATTTCTAACGAGCAGACCAGTGAACTGGAGCAAGCCCTGCCGGAACACGCCCGCGGCAGCGAGCAGGTCGGATACGTCTCGGATGAAGTCATCCGGTCTCCGGCCGTTCGCGTCGGCCACGACTTCCAGATAGTCCCTGGCATACTTCGGAAGCTGGTGATTGTCGGGAGTAGCGCGGTGAGTATCAATGCGCCTGCGCTTGCCCAGCATGCGGATGCAGCTGTCCGCGGTTTCGCGGACAGCCACGGACGCATTGTGGTTGGGGCCCGGGTCGCAGGTCACCACGCCCAGCTTTAGCGATTCAAGGTCCCGGCGTCCACCAGAAAAGATCGTCTCAACGACTGCTTCTCTGGAGAGATTGAGGATCCTGCTGCGGTGACTTTCTTCGTCGCCCGAAAGGCCGGCGCGATAGCCGGGTGGAACGCGCGCCCAATCAAAGAGCCGTTGCCATTCGCCGGTGTGTTCGTCCAGGTCTGTCCACATGACGCTGCGGTCGACACCGCCCGGGTTCATGCCCACTTCAAGCAGATGCCGCTCCACGTCGGCCTCGACATCGAGCGCGCGCGATATGCCGTTCCGCGCACGATTGAGCGTTTGTTGGGCGAGCTGCTCCATCGTCATGCCGCCGACGCCGGAAGGCGACTGCCGCATTGCGGGTATCTGTGCAGTCAGGATCGCTTGGGCCTCCATCGTCCGTGAGGTGCCGAACCGATTGGCGAGCGCCCGCTCCTCATCTGAAAGCGGAACGTTTTGCACTTGGCGCTCATAGGCAAGCACGGAGCGCGTGCTCGTCGTCATTGCCTCTACCACGCCCTGGCGTATGGCATCGAGCCAATGTGATTTGGCGACGCCGACGGCGAGCTTTGCCGCATCCTGCCGGCTGTCCGAGAACATCACGAGCTTGCGGCGGGGGTCTTCGCCGGCCACGAGCGGCGGGGCAATCTCCCGCAGCAGCGCGTCTGAAAGCACTTGAGCGATCTTCTGAAAGCCGGTCCGCTGAGTCCTGATAGGCGCGGCGTTCGTCATGCCCGACCAATTGGCTTCGCAATGCGGGCAGAGCGATGGCCTCTCGTTCTGGGCACTCGGCACCATGGCCCGCGCCGGCACAGGCGTCCTGTGCCGGTCTGGAACGTGATAGATCCAACCGGTCGCATCAGCCGGGCGTGTGGCGAGCCGCATTTCACCCGTGCGGCTATCGTAAGTCGCGCGCCGCCAGTGTCTCCGGACGCTATCTTGATCCCACGCTTCGCGCTGCGCCTGTCGTAGCGATCCATCTGCCGCACGCGCCGGCCAGTACACCGCGTAGTTGTTATATGTCCGGTCGTTGGCTGAATGGTCGGGCGCCTGTTCGATATTGGGATCGTCCGGCACCAGCGACCAAACATTGTTCTGCAGCTCGCGCCGGTAGCCGCCGAGGAAAACGTCACCACACGGCTCGCAATAGAGCAGTTCAAGAACCCGTGAACCGCATTGGCAAGTGGGGACAGGCCGGTCGAAAAGGCGGCCCACCGGAATGCTTGTGTCGTCCCATTCTGCTTGGGCACACGCCAAATTGCTGCACGCCCAGATACCCTGCACGTTCCGGAAGAACAAGTGCGCCCTGACCGGCATGACGGCCGATCCGTTCGGCAGCTCGGCCTGAGAAAGTGCGGTCACAACGCCAAGCGCAGCCGCTGAAGCGTTGGCCTGCGGATCGTCCGGAAACAAAGCCGCGCCAAGTACATCGATGACGCGAGGCACGACGACCGGCTTGTCGTCGCCACCCGGATTGCAAGCCGCGCGAACGGCGTCCGGCGCACCGACTGCAAGGAGCGCTGTACCAAGCCGCTGAGCGGGAGAGTGCTCCGCATCGGGCCGTGAAATGCCCGCCGCATCGGCAAAAGCATCCACGCTTTGGGCGAGGTCAGCGTTTGACGCGATTGCCTGGCCCAGCTCGGCCACAGGCCCGCTGACGTTGCGCAACCGGCTGACGGCGTCGGGCGGGAGCGGGCGCGCCCCGCCGCGAATCAGGTTGAAATGCCGGTTCCGGCCAAAGAACTGCGCCAGATAGCTCTGTGCGCGGTTTTCTTCGTCGCCGAGCGACGCGCTGGACGCAAGGATTCGGAGCTGGGGGTGCTCAGGGTCCAAGCCGAGCCGGTCGTACAGGACCCGCAGGATGTACGCCACCTCTGTACCCGGGGTCCCGCGGTAGGTGTGAAGCTCGTCAACGACCAAGTGGAAGACATTGGAGTGGTCGGCGTCGAGCCACGCCCTGGTCATGTCGAAGACAGGGCTCTCGATGTCCCGCATCAGCATGATGTTCAGCATGCTGTAGTTGGTGACCAGGATGTCCGGCGGCGCCTCCTGCATATCGAAGCGGCTCCACATCTCGCCGCCGTCGAACTTGGGGAAAAACCGCTCAGCCTCGGTGCCCGCCACACGGGTGGCCATGCTGCTTAGACGGGCGAGTTCGTTTCGTAAGTCCGCTTCGGCGCCTTGCCGTTCCGGTCTGCCCGGAATCGGAGTCCATCCCGTATATCTGCCGAGCCAGAAGCGGTTGCCTGGGCGCCGCGCGTTCAGCCAGGCGCGCGCAGCCGGTCCGTCCAAGGCAAGGCGCAGCCGCGACATTTGATCTTCTGCCAGGGCGTTGAGCGGATAGAGCACGAGCGCCCGCATGGCAGGCAAGCGTCCGCCTTGTTCGTGCGCGCGCTGCGAGAGTCTCGGGTGATGTGTGCGGTTTCGTGATCCCGGAGGCGGATCCATGTCCCACCAGTCGTTGCGGGGGGCCGGAGGGCGTGCGCCCCAGCTGGCTGACTCCCGCACCAGAGCGGCCAAGACCGGGAGATAAATGGACTCGGTTTTCCCAGAGCCCGTTCCTGTCAAGATGACGGCGTCCTCCCCTCGCCCGGTGCTTGCGTCCAGCATATCGACCTGGTGGGTGTAGAGCTCGATGGAAACCCCGTTTCGCGGTGCAAAGAGGCCCGCTTCGGCCGCCTGAGACAGGTCATCCAGCAGCTGGTTGCTCCAGCTCGATCCCAATTTCGCGGCGACTGCCGACCGGACATCGTGTCCGCTGCCGGCGTAGGGCGGCTGGGGTTCGATTAGAACCTCGCGATACAGGACGCCGTCACGGTCTAGCAAACGGCGCCGGGCATCGACAAGCTCTTGAAACCGCAGATCGTAAGGACTGTCGAAATACCGAAGATAGGCGTTCTTCAAGCTCTCGAAGATTTGGACTGGATTCGTCATGTGAGCCTCAATCCCGTGATGGCGAGAGTCAGGCGCAGCATCGCTGCGTTGACGCCCTCGAATGCGACTTGGCGAGCCGTGCGGTGGTACTGCGGCACCCTGCCGGTACATAGCGCCAATGCGCGCGCTATCGAAGCGGGCGGCATCAGCGCGAACGGCAGCCGGAGAGAATGCGTGGCAGGGTTCCATGACACGGCAGGCAACTTGGCCGAGACAAACAGACGCCCGGCCCGGTCGTCGATATAGGCAGATTCGGAATGCGCGAGTTTCAGCAGGCTCACCTTGTCATAGTCGCGCTGAATGCGGAAGAACCCCAACCGCGCCGCCGCAGCTTCCTCCAGCGAGGCCTCCACCCATAGCAGCTGTTCCTGGGAGAAGCGGCGCACAGCCTTCGCGCGGCCACCAATCATGGGACATGGTTGCCGCGGCCAAGCCTGGATTGCCGGCAAGCAGGCAAGCAATGTGAAGGCAGCGTCATCTTGCAGGGGGATACCAGCCAGGCCTGCGACGCGCCTGAGGCCGGATCTGTTCCGGCATTCAACCTTGATGATCGACGGATGACCGTCTGCCGCTTCGATCACGACGACACCGTTCGCGGTCTTGCAGGCCGCGGAGATCCGTGCCAGGACGCCGGGGGTCCGCGCCCCGCAGAGCACGGCGGCGTGCCGCGCGCACGGGTCATAGGGCAGCTCCGCGAAGCGGGGCGGCGCGATGCGCCACGTCAATGGGCTGGGCATCTCCGCATGCCCCAGCACCGAAAGGTTGTCGATCGCTCGGCGCTGCGAGGTGCCAACGAAGTCGGAAGGAACCTCGTCGATGCGGCCCTGGCCGCGGTACGACATCCATTCGAGCAGCTCATCGCTCATCGGCGCTGCCTCCTAATCGCCCGGGCCAGCGCTACCGCCTTACGCCAAATCGACTCACCCACGCCTTCCTCGTCGGCGTCCACGGGCAGCCGCCTTGCTGCGGCGCCGCGGACAGCCTCGACCCACCGCGGCAAGGCATGACGGACATGCGAAAGCGACGCCGTGGCGTCGGCCAGCCCGAGCCAGACGATCTTGCCTTGCGCCCGTCGGCGGCCGGAACTGACGAGCAGGAACGCAGGTGTTCCGCCGGCAAGCCCGACTGACACGCCAACGTCGGCCCGCGGCTGCAGTGACGCGATGCTGCCATCAATGCCCAAGGCGAGGAGCGTTGGCTGCACCTCGACCGCAAGCACTCTTTCGCCGGACGGACCCTCAAGCCCAGCCCCGCATATTCTGGCGCGTGCCCAAGGGCCTTCGCTGGCCGCCGCTCTATCAGGATGAGCATCCCAGAATGCCCAGCCGCCATTGGCTGCGGGGTCCGCGATGATTTCGTATTTCAGGGTTGGCCCAGGGACGACATCTATCAGGTGCGGTCCTGGCGCGTCCCAGCCTGGTGCCTCCCAACCTCCGCCGTCGCACGGGCCGGCTTCGACGCCGCCGATACGCACCGACACGCCATCCAGTGCGGGCTCGACGTTTATCCGCGGCGGTTTGCCTTGCGCAAACGACCGAGGCCCGATAGCAAAACCACCATCTAGGCTTATCACGATCGCGTTGCCAGGGTCGAGGGGCAAGAATGCCGCGACTGGTGTGACGGCTGCAGCACGCGTCGGCCAGTAGCCGGTCAGCACCACCCAGCCATCGGCTATGCCGGTGAAGCGTACCAAAGCCTTTGGCCGGGCGGAACCCGCCGATTCGGCAAGGTCGCATACCGTGCCGGCGTCTTCGTCCCGGCAAACGATGGTGTGCTCAATGCCAGCCGCAGCGGATGCGACAGTGACGAGGTCTGGTTCGGCGGGATCGGCCGCAAAGATGTGCACCGGGCGTGCGCTGCGAACCCACTGGAAGCCCTCGACACAGGCCAATCGGATTTCACCCATAAGTAGATCGGCACTCCACGCCAGATCGACGTCCCCGTATTGCTTCTCGTGTAGCGCATCGACTGTTCGAGATTCACCGAGCTGGAGCGTGACGCGAGGCGGAAACTCCTCCGGCCGCATCAGGATCAAAGCCAGCTGAACCGTGCGGCGGATTGGATGAATTGAGAGCCGCAGTCGTGCTTGTGCCGGTGGCCGCGAGCTAACTGCTCTAGGGGTCTTCGGCACCTCCTGCACTGGTTGTTGCGCGGCGGCCGGCCTGCCCCTGCGGTCTCTATGCACCGCCGGGCGCGCCGTTTGGCGAACAGAAGCTTCTGCGGAAGAGTCGTCCGTCCGCGGCAAATTGTCTTCGCCAATCATCACCGCCGCTGCCAGTTCATTGGCGGTATCGGAGTCAAGCATCGTCTGAAGTGCCACGTCCAGCTCAGCGCTGCCTTCCGGTTCCATCGGAGCGACGTGGGCAACGCCTCCATCGGCGGCTGTGGTCGGGAGGTCGACGGCGGCCGCGGTGTTGGCCTCCACTAATGGTTCAGTCCCGGCAGCGGCCGGATCCGGATCTACCGGGTCTGCGACTGCCATTGCGGTTGTGCCCGAGGCAGCGCTCTCTGCACGCCGCAGATCAGGACCAGGACTGGGCGCCGTGGTAGTGTTGTGCGGAGATTCATTCCTTGCCGTCTCACCGCGGTCGATCGACACGATTCCGGCAATCGCCGCTTCGGCTTCGACGTTTGCCTGCAGAACAACTGACTGAGCCACTTGAAGCGGCCCGTCAATCCGGTCATGACGCGTCGGCGCAGGTGGTTCCAGCTCAGCGATCGAATCCAGAGGCTCGCTTGCCAATTCGGAATCCGCAACGGCCTTGGAACCTTCCGCCGGGGGTATAGCCTCAATGTCATCGGTTGCGTCAGGTGAACGTGCCGCCACCGCCGCTTGCGACGGTTCGTCCAGCTGATCGGTTATGTCGCCCGCGTGCGGATGATCGAGCGAGACGGGGGGCGTCGCGGTTCGCTCAGAAGCGGCCTCCGGCTTGACCTCCACGACAGGGGTACGTGACGCGTCGAGGAAGGAGGCCGGCCCTGCGCGTGCGCCATCCGACTGGGGCGCAACCTCCGGCTGCTCGTCACATACTTCCGGTGCTGAAGCCGTTGGGGAGGTAGCGCTCGATGCTAAGTCCGGACTTGCAGCGCAACCACCGGAGTTCGGTGCCGTAGCCGGCTCGGAGTCTGCAATTGGCTCCAGCCAGGTTTGTGGGACCGTGTCCGCCGAGATCTGATCGGGCGAACATTTGATTGCCGGGCCAGACGATTTCAGAGGCCCGGCCAGTTCCGTCTTTGAGTGTGGGCTCTGCGGAGGCCCGACGGGTCGCGCTACCTCAGCGTTCAGTGATCCCGCAAGAGCTTTCGGACTCTGCCTATTACCTTGTACTGGCAGCACGCTCTCTACAGATGTCGGCGCTCTGGCCGCGGCCGGCTGTGGTCTTTGCAATTGGCCGCTGGTCGGAGGGCGGGCAGACCTCGAAGCCCGGCGCGAATACCAAAGTGCCAAGGCGAAGGCCACGCCGATGATGGCGAGGACGAGGATGGAGGAAACCGAGGCGCTCATTTGCCCACCTCACTGCATCGTTTCGTCCGGACACTGCCCAGAAGCCTGGCCGCTGTCTGGGCGACGACAAAACCGACCAGCGGAGGCACTGCGTTGCCGACTTGCTTCAGCTGCTGCAACTCGCTTCCATGGAACACGAATCCGTCATGAAAAGACTGGATACGTGCCGCTTCGCGAACAGTGATCCATCGATCGTGCTCGGGATGAATCCACTCCGACAGATCGCGGTGCATGTGGGCCAATATCGTGTAGGACGGCTTGTCCGGGTCCAAACGCCGCCACTTGTGCTCCCGCGTGCCGCTCCACAAGTCGGTCGGCAGTGAGTCGCCACGCGCCCCTGGCTTGATGGCTTTGATGATCTGCAGCCGTCGTGCCCCTACCTCCTTGGTGTGGTGGTTGTGTAGTTCATCGCAGTCGAGCTTGCTCCGCTTCTGGGCAGCTGATAACAGGGGCGTATCCCAATCCAGCCGCATGAGCTTTTGATATTCGGAACACCGCTTGGATACGGCCGCGTAAGGGAGCGCAGAATCGTTTCCGGAAACATCGCGCGGTAGATCGGAGATGGCTTGCCTTACCGTTACGGGCGGTAGCAGCTTTCTCTCCTCCAGCCAAGTTTGGACGGTTTGGTCCAAGTCGGCAACTCCGCAAAGGTCGTCTCGGAGACCGAACCAGAAGATGCGTCGGCGATGCTGCGGAACGCCGAAGTCGGATGCCAGCACGGTTTGGATCGTTGCTCGCGAGTAGCCAGCCGCGCGGAATGCCTTCAGGACTTCGTCTCGGAAATGTCCACCCTTCATGGTGACCATGTTGGGCACGTTTTCCATCACGAACACCCGGGGCCGCAGGCTGAGCACCACACGGACAAATTGCTTGTACAGCACGTTACGCGGGTCATCCAAGTCCCGTGGGCCAATCTGGCTGAAACCCTGGCACGGCGGTCCGCCGTATACCACGTCCACCCCCGTGCCGAGCAGCTGCTCGATTTCGGGAAGCCCGGTTCGCTTCTCAGCCGGAAAGCGAACAATGTCGCCGTGAAACAGCGGCACATCAGGAAAGTTGGCAGTGTAGGTCAGGCAAGCATGGTCGTCAGCCTCAACGCTGCATAGAACTTTCCAGCCTGCCATCCGGGCTCCTTCGCAAAAACCGCCGGCGCCGCTGAAAAGTGAGATTGCCTTAACCATTCGCGTCGACGCCATTCGTACTCACGCATCGGCGTGCGGCACTATCCCGGGATGCTGCGGGGCCAGAAAGTCGTTGCCAGCCCGCGCACGGAGACTGTCTTCGCTTGCTTTTCTCCATCTTTTCGCCGGGTCCCTGCTCGTCAGCCAAGGAACGCTGACGTAAATTCTTATCGTTATGAGTCGGCAGTTCCGCCCGATGGCGCCTCGTCATTGGTATCTGACGCCAATCACAACCAACGCCTGCCAATGCCACACTGTACCAGAAGGTAGGAAACAGCAAGATCGAACTTGGCCACTTAGGCTGACGCGTCGTGGAGGAGCTTCGATGGCGTCAGCATGCTCCCCGGCCGACCCTCGCAACCCGATATTGATAATGCAGACCGTACGCAACACGCTGCGCTAGCGCTCGTACGTGCGGTCACGCGCCGTACCGAGCCGCGCAACCAGATCTCAAACAGGACAACCCGGTATCTGCCCGTTCACGTAAGCGAGACCACTTACCTTCGGCCTGGCGATCTCCCTTGCAGCGTACGCGTTTCCTTCATGACTTCGTCGAAGGTTGCAGCAACTTCCCCTTGGGCCCCGGCAGGCGGGCTCGGCGCGTGCCTTCTCGCCAGAATGCTCACTGCCCACCCCCGAACACCTTCAACTTTACGAACGCCCCAGCGAGCAGCGCCAACACAAGTCCGGTGACCAGCATCCGGACGATCGTCAGCCCCGCGGTCTTCTTCGCCTCGTTAATGGCGTCCAGCAGACTGCGCAGCGCGCTGATGTCGCGTGCGGCCTCCGGGCGTCTCCCTCCAAGATCGGTGCGGAGTAGTCGACAACGGCGACACGCACTGGATTGTCGTTTCGCAAGTCAAGGATTCTGTCCCAGGAATGCCGAAACTGGGCTACGCTACCGGTCAGGCAACTGAGATGGATTTCTTGAGGTCTGTCATGAGGGAAAGGGAGTGTCGCCATGAAAATCGATAGTACCGACTTTGGCAGCATCACCATCGATGGCGCTACTTACCCGCACGACGTCGTCATTCGCCTCTCGGGGGAGGTGATCAAGCGCAAGAAGAGACTCTCCAAGCAGTACTACGGCACCTCGCATACCATTTCCTTAGACGAGGCGGAATTCGTCTACGAGAAAGGCGGAGACACTCTCGTCCTGGGTACCGGTCAGTATGGCAACGTTCACCTGTCGCCGGAGGCGGCCGAATTCTTCGCCGACCATGACTGCCGTGTGCTTCTCCAGCCGACGCCGCAGGCGATTGAAGCCTACAACAAGGGCAAGGGCAGAACCATCGGGTTGTTCCACGTCACCTGCTGAGCGTTGCCAGATCACGTGCGCCATCGATGCAGCAGACGGTGAAAGCTGCCGTTTCTGAGATCCAGGCCGCCGACGATCGCCTGGATGATTTCAGAAAAGGTGATGATGGCGACGATTCGCATCTCGCCGCCGCAGCGTGGGCAGGCGAGCGGAAAGCCCTCATAGATCCGCGCGATCAGCAGCGCCCAGTCACACCCGTTTCGCCTTACACCGGGCCTCAGGGCACCAAAGACTGTTTGATCAGGACGTGATCTCCCGGTTTGAGCAGGTTGGCCTCGTGCTCATCCGGCTTGAAGCCGAAGCTCGTTTCCGTGCCGAGACGACCCTGAAAGGGTTTCGCGTTGACCCAGACCACCCATTCAGATGCCGGTCCGTCCTCCCGAGGAGAACCGTCGATGACGAGCTTGAGGACGTGCCCGACCCGGTCGGATCCGAAACTGATTGTGGCTCCAGGGACAATTTCCTCGCTCGCCTGAATGGCGCCAAGGATCGTCAAGCCCTCTTTCCAGGGAATGCTCGAGAAATGCTTGTGAGCTCCATTGCTGTAGTCGATGGTCACCGCCACTGTGCTCATGCCTGGCTCTCCTTGTCGGGACCCCGCCGCCGTTGGAACGTCCACAACGGCATGCGGAAAGGATTGAAGAATAACAACGAGAAATTTGATGGCACTTTCGCAAGTGCCTCGTGCCTGGTAATCGCCGTCAAACTACGATTCCTGGTGAAGGAGCTGCAAAGCTCCCGCCTAAGCTTCAGCGCTTCGACCGACATCAACCAGAAAGGTTTCAGCGTAGGCCACGGCTGCGGCCCAGGGCACCCGTATCACGCCCCCATCACAGCACCTCCTTCACTTCCTTGGCCACCTCGTCGATCCCCGCATCCCGGTTTCTCTCGATAAAGTTGAAGACCCAGCGCACGATCGCCCAACCCGGCAGACCGCAGCCGAAGATCAAGCCGCCCAGCGCCACGAGGCCGGTCATGGAATCCACCCACTCCTTCAGTTGGAAGTACTGAATCGCATGCAGCATGAATGAATTGTCGCCAACGATTGTCGCTTACAATTCCCATACGGCTCTGTCGGTGACTCACTCTGACGAGGTTGGTCAGCGCTGCTGCCTGACCTGTCGATCCGGTGCTTTCTGGGCGACAAATTGATGCTGCGGCGGTCCGGTCGGACCATGTCGGGCGCGAGTTGCGCCTACATCGAAGGGAGTAATAACAAGTGAAATCGCCCAAAGCTATTCGCGCCGAAATCCAGACGCTGCGAGGACGCGTCGGGGAAATCAGAGACGCACTCGTGAAGAAGGTTCAGAACACGAAGGAGCCAACTTGGGGTATCGGAAGAGACTGTGCTCGAACTGCCCAGACGTTGAGTTCGCTTCTGGCGCATCAGGTTGTCCCGGACAGCTACAAGGTGGCCGTCGTCGGGCGATTTAAGGCAGGAAAGTCCTCCTTCGTGAACGAACTGCTCGCTGCCAAGTTGGCCGGAGAGGACACAAGCCCGGAAACGGCGGCGGTGACCACTTTCAGACACGGCATAGGTGTCAGGGCAACAGTCCGCTTTGTCAGCCTCGAGTCTTGGGATTCGCTGAAGCACCTCTATGCCGAGGAACCGAAACACGTCGACGCCCACCGGGTGAAAATTTGGCAGAGTTTTGCGGACAAGCCGCGCAAGAACAGCGACGGCGAAATCGTCGAAGTGTTCGATCTCGCGGCGCTCGAAAAGACCTACGTGAAATCGGGCGGGCACAGCATCCAGATCCCCCTCGATAAGCCTGGAGAGAGAAGTTCTGAAAATGCATTCCGTCGCAAACTCAAGGATTTCACTTCAGGAACCCGGCCGCTACACTGTCTTGTTGAGCAAATCGAGATCACCTCCCCCGCCGAAATTCTCGACCAGGGCGTTCTGCTAATCGACACCCCCGGACTCGACGACACCGAGCGCTTCCGTGTCAGCCTCACCGAGAAGGCCGTCGAGGACGTGGACGCCGTCCTGTTTCTGACGAAATCTGGGGTTGCCTATGGCCAGTCGGAGAAGGATTTCTTGCTAACTCTCCTGCGCAAGGGCACGGTTAAGCAACTTATTCTCGTGATCACTCAGGTCGATCAGACCTATGAACAACACCTCCGTAATGCAGAGGCTAACGACGAGGATCCCGAGACCATTGTCAAGAGAATCCGACAGGAGGAGAAACGTATCCGCGACGAGATCGACGCTACGCTCAACGAGCTGAGCAGCGATGACTCGCCGACCATGAGGCGATACCGGGAACAACTTGGAGTCGTCGGTCTAGCGTTTACGTCTGCGGCAAACCATCGCGACTGGAAGGCTGGGAAGCACGTCGAACACAAAATACGTGCCGAAGATGCCGGTGGGATAGAGGCGATGAAGAGACAGTTGCTGCACCTTCTCTCGACAGAGTCGCGTCTCGCTCTAGTTGCTCAGAACATCGCCTCGGGCACGAAATCCGCTCTTGAAGAGCTTCTGACGATCATGGCCAATCGCCGAGCAGCCTTGCGCAACGTAAGGGATGGAGAGGTGGCCGAGCAAAGGCTGGCCACCTTTCGCGAGCAATTTGAAGCAGCTCGCGAAAGATTTCAATCCGCAGCCTTGGAGCAGGTCGGCGTGCTTAGCCTTAATATCGAAGCGCGCCGGAGACAAAACGCTCACATTATCGAGACGATAGGTCTTTTGGCAGAGAGGGAACTATCCGACTTCGAGATTGGAGACGTGGGCAAGCATTGGAGATCCCGTAGATCAGGCTACTGGGGATACATGCATGGTCTCCAGTCGAGGGTGGCGAATCGGATTTTCCCGAAGGTGCAGCAGTTGCTCTCCGAGATGACCGAGCAGTTCGCCTTATTCATCCGTCACTTCGAGAAGCACTTGGCCGCGCTGTCCTCGACCAGTGGAGAACTGGCCGGAACACTGGACATCGGGTCGAGTCTTCCGTTCGATCTGAGCAAGACTCTCTCGGGATCCCTGGAAAAGTCACTCACTGTGGCCAACGAACTCATTGCGGCCGAAGAGCAGGAGATCATTTCCTTCCTTGATGACTTCGTCTCGGAGGAGGTGGAGGACAAGATCTCGTCCGCACGGGAGAAAGTTTCTGACATCTTTGGTCGCGGGACCACACAATACCAGTCCCAGAATGTGCGTGCCTTCTACGCGGAGGTCAAGCGCCTACTACAGGAGGCGCTGACGAATCACCTCTCCCAGCGTAGCGGAGCATTCGGGGACTTCCTTATGGTGGAGGCTGAGGGCGTACCGCGTAACGCCATGAGCGAGGTCAACGCCACTATTGCCAGTGCCGAACAGGACATCAAAGCCGCTACGATGACCAAGATTGGTGGAGAACGGGAAGCGTTCGAGCGCGAATGCGATACCTTTACGGTGGAACTTCGAGAAGTGGTCGAGGCCTGCCGCCCGCTTCTCGAATACTCAGATGAGTCATATCCAGCAGCCGAACCGTCGCCTGCGGAGCCGATCGCAAGTCCCGCGCTTTATTCGGCGGATGCCGTGGGATGCGAATGGTGCGATGAAATCCAGAAAACTGCCACCGTTGCGCTTGAGCGGTTTCGCCTGCACGATGGTGACAGCGGATGGCCGTTCGAGCGGATATTCACTCCTGAACTTCTTGCTGGCTGTCTACGCTTGGTGCTGGTCGATCCCTATTTGGCCCTTCACCACCAGGTCCGCAACCTCAAAGAGTTCCTTCTCGTGGTGGCCGAGAGCGCGAAGCCTAAGGAAATTCTCGTTTTGACCTCCGGAACCTGGAACGACGGGTCCGGCGCGAACGTCCGCGCGATGGATCAAGTTGGCCAAGATCTATTTATGAACTTCGGCACGACCTTGAGCGTTTCCGTAGATCCCACTGTCCACGACCGTTACGTCATCTGCGATCACGGACTACTCTTCAAGCTTGGGCGCGGTCTGGATATCTACAAGCCCGCGACTGGCCTAGCTTCGCACAGGCCAGGTAACCGGCGCGTACGCAGGACGGAAATTGACGTTTTCGCCGTCGATGGCTCCGCCATAACCAAGATATGAGGACGCTTCCCCGCAAGGCGTATTTTCATACGCTCGCCGCTGGGGGAGTTTCCGGCGCAATGCGTGATCGCGCGGAAGGAGAATGACCTGCTGACTGATGCGTCGAAAGCGTGGACCGGGGAAGAAATCGACGCGCTTAGCCTTTGGAATCTAGGAGTTGTCACCCCGTTGGTTGCTCACTGCCCACCCCCGAACACCTTCAACTTCACGAATGCCCCAGCGAGCAGCGCCAACACCAGTACCGTCGTCAGCATCCGGACGATCGTCAGCCCCATGGTCTTCGTGGCCTCATTGAACGCATCGAGGAGACTACGCAGTTCCCTGATGTGCCGCTCAGCTTTTGGCCTCGCGCCTCCATCACAGCACCTCCTTCACCTCCTTGGCGACCTCATCGATCCCGGCATCCCGGTTCCTCTCGATGAAGTTGAAGACCCAGCGCACGATCGCCCAACCCGGCAAGCCGCAACCGAAGATCAATCCGCCGAGCGCCACGAGTCCGGTCATCGAATCCACCCACTCCTGCAACCGGAAGTGCTGGACGGCGATCGCCCCGCCACCGATCCCAGTGATCACGGTGCTGATCAATCCCACCGCCCACTCGCGCATCGAGCGCGGTGGCGTCATCAGCATCACGACGATGGCCGAGAGCAATGCTCCGCCCGCCGCTGCGCCGCCGGCGGCCTTGAACGCCGCGGCCCCGGCGACGCCACTACGGGTTGGTTCTGGCACGATGACTCTCCAATGCAAAAAAACCGCCGGAGGCGTGTGCCTCGGGCGGTCGAGTGGTGAAACGGGTGGATTTTTCGGTGGTGCGATGCCGCGGCGGCGACACGGTCACGTGTCCGGCGTCACGCGAACGACGTTGGTGCCGTCGGCCAGCAGCAGGGCGCGTTTCCCCTGCGCCACCACCACACCGCTTCCCGCTGCCGTCTTGAATGTCGTCGCAAACGCCCCGCTGTTGTTGCAAAAAACGACGCCTTCCCAGCTATCCGGAACGATCACGCTGCGGTTTGCGGTGGGTGCGCCTGTCGTGGTCAGGTAGCGACATCGCGCCTCCGCTGCTGTCAGCGTCACATCCGCCGCCGTCACGGCGACACTCGCCCTGCCGGGCAGATACGTCGGCGCCACCCACGCCCGCTGATCTGTGTAGCTCGTCACCGAGGATGTTCCAGTGAGGGCGGTATAGAGCGGAATCCGCCCCGGCGTGAAGCCCACGGTATTCCTCGACACCACGCCCGCCCGCGTGGCTTCGATGTAATTCGTCGTGCTCGGCGACAGCACTAAGGCCGCCGCGTTGTTGGCAATCGCCGTCAGCACGCCATCAACCATCATCACGCCGCCGTAGTAGAACCAGTTGAGCCCCGAGCACAAGCTGGCGCGCCGACCGAACAAAGTCGCCGGGCTGCCGGCGTCGAACAGCGCGTTGGCCGTCACTTCCTTGGACGACTGCGATTGCGCGATGAGATCCAGATGGGTGGTGCTGCTGGCCATGGTTTACCTCGTGATGGATGCGGTGAGCGGATATCCCCGGCCAACCGTGGCCGAGATCTGCGTGAGCCTGAGATACAGCGTCGCTTGGTTGGCCCCGAAGTCACTGACCTGCTCGATGCTGGAGTAGACGCAGGACGGAGCGCTCGCCGTGATCGTCCGCTTGACCGTCGCATAGCTGCCGTCGGCATAGATGTCGATAGCATACGACTCGGATGCCTCACCGAGCGACGCGTCAACGTAGTCCCGCCACTCGCCGCCGTCGCGTGTGCGGCGAATCCAGGTCAGCGCCCAATCATTGCTCGAAGGATCCCGGTTTCCGGTCAGGGCGATCGGTGACAGCGGCTTGAGATTGACCCCCTGGTACGCGAAGGCCCGGTTGGCGTCG
>Ga0209570_1000972_pt1 | contig 20505 bp, 23 predicted proteins | sample EBPBio172007_DNA_FD_185861 | JGI IMG/M metagenome (GOLD analysis project Ga0209570, IMG submission 185861) | Wastewater treatment Type I Accumulibacter community from EBPR Bioreactor in Madison, WI, USA - Reactor 1_9/17/2007_ DNA (SPAdes)... | ecosystem: Engineered > Bioreactor > EBPR >... | reverse complement strand
GCACATCAACCTGACCGGCGATTACCTCTGGCGCAGCAGCGCCAAGATCGGCGCGGGCAAGTTCAGGTCATTACGACCCCTGCAACTGGCTTAGCGTGCTTTATTTTCCGTTTTCTGAGACGACCCCTGCTTCGTTGAAAACCAGGAGCTTTTTTGACTCCGTAAGACAGATTCAGCGCTTCAAATCCTGCAGACTTCATCAAAGGCCCGTAGAGCTGTTTTTTCGGCTTGCCCGGCCCTTGGGCGTGCCTTGACCTTCAAAAGCGTGCCGTGCGGCCTCTGCGCGCCGCTGTAGCCCGTTTAGTGCGCGGTGCTGGCCCCGCCTTCTTCCTGATAAACCGGTTTTTCGGTCTTTCGATCACCACGAACCTTTCCGGCATGGCGCGCACACGCGCCGGGCTGAGCGGGCGGCCGACTTGTCGGCCGCCCGCGTTTTGTCCCGGTCTTAGCGCCCCGCAGGGGTGGCCGCTTGCGGCCATGCCGGCCGGCTTGCCGGTCGGGACGCTTAGACCATGCCTTACCTCGGTCGTCGATCCGCACCGCGCGGCAAGTGCCGCGCTTCGTTTTGCCATCTGGCCGCAGGCCAGCCGGTCTTCTTGCCTTGGTTGTTGGCTTTGGCTGTCCTGCTGCCTTGGTGCCTTGGTGCCGCACTGTTGCCGGTTTTTGCCGTGGTGGTGGTGCCACCCTGCGCGGCGTGCCGCGCTTCAAAAACAGTCATGGCCGTAGGCCATCCATTCATGGGGAGGGGGAGCCGCCGAAGGTGGGGGAACCCCGAAGGGGTGCCCCGGTCGCAGACCGCTTTGCGGCGCTTCGTTTTTCGCAGGTGGCCGAGTTACCCACAGGCCCCAACGTTTTAAAGATTTAAATATGTTTCAAGAGTTTTAGAGCAAAAAAACGCCAAAAAATCCATATAAATCAACATGATACGAATGTGGCCGGTGGGTGATAGACAGGGTTCGGTGGGTGATAGACAGGACCGGGTGGGTGATAGACAGCGCCCGGTGGGTGATAGACAGGCTATCCACAGGCTGGGCGAGTCAAAATCGGTTCGCACCGTCTATCACCCACCTTTGGCGACAAAACTTGCTGACCTGGTGGGCGATCTGTCGCCATATGACTGTCTATCACCCACCGGCAGAGGGTGCGATTTCACGCGGTGATGGTGACGCCGGCACGCTGGCCAGGTCGCCGCGGTGTCGCCATCAACATGACGCGCAGCGCTGCCGGTACGGCATGACGAAAGGGATTGATGCCCGAATGGGGCGAGACTCGGAACGAGGCTCGATGCGCAGCACGAAAGCCCGGCCCCGGCCTGCCGGGGTGAGCCTGAAAGATCACGGCTCAAGCAGGCGGCAAGGCCGCATCTTCGCCCACGTTGTCACCCTCGGCCCCTTCGTCGTCTTCTGGCAGCTCCGGCAGCTCGTCGGGCAGCGCGTCCCGGTGTGTCATCACCAGCAGCGGGCCAGACTTACCCAACACCTCGGCAAGCGTGTATTCCGGCAAGTCGTTGGACTTAATCAGTTCGCGCAGATTTCGGCAGAACTCTTTAAACGTGCCCATGCTGCCGCTGCGTTCATAAATCAGCTTGAAAGACCATCCAGCGCGTGACTTACCGGCAGCACGGCGGGCAAGGCGATAGAGAAAACGGCCGACACCCTTGTCGATCAAGAAATATTCGGGATGTACCGTTAAGACAGCGGGCGTTTTTTCCTCCACGATCTCTTTATATAGCCACTGCGGAACCTCGATTGAAACGCTCGTGAGTCGGCCATTGTCGGCATAGGAAACGGTTTTATAGCTGCTGATCAAGCCTACGCCTTCGGCCGTTCGCAAGGCCCGTTTACCCTTGGCTTTCGTCGTCGTGACCACCTCCACGAAAGTAGTGCTAAGGCGTTTCAGCGCCCCTTCGATTTCATCGCGCTGTCTAGTGCCTTCACCTCGGCGGCAGAACTTGAGAATTTCCACCACATGCGGCCGAAAGATGCGGCTCGGCTTCTCGCCCCGTCCCTGCCTGTAAAGGTTCATGGCGTCGGTCAGGTGTGAAATTGCCATCAGCACAATGTCATAGTCCCAAACCGAAGCCATGCCGGCATCGCCTGACACCACCTCCACATAGCCATTAGGCCGCTCGTAGCGGATCGTTTCGTTTGGCCGCTTCTTGTCCTTGGACAGCCGAAAAACGGCCACGTCCATGATGTCTCGGCTATCTTTGGTCGCCACGTCGTACAGCATGGGCACGAAAAAATCGGCCTGCGCATCGCCCTCGGGCGGCTTGCGCATGGACGATGTGGCCTTGGCTCCTTCGTCACGCTGCCGGCCGGCGCTGAAAGCGGCGGCCTGCTGCTCCTTCTCTCGGGTTGCCTCCCGCTCCTTGGCCGCGTCCTCGGCCCGCAAGCGGCTTTCAGCCTGCGCGAACGTCTCGCCCGGTCGTGCTGCGGCCTCTACCCGTTTGCGGTGTTTCCCTGCAACAGTAGCTTGCAAGCGGGCCAGCGCACCGTCAAAGGCATCGCCAATTGGTTTAGGGCCGTTCGTGCTACTCATGGGCGGCCCCCATTGCTCCAGCTCCGCTAGGCGTCTGCAATATCGTCATACGCTGGCCGCAATGCGCGCAGTAGGTGCCTCCGTCTGCTCGATCTTCCGTTTTCCCTGCATAAAAGCCACCGGGACAGTCGCAGGAAACGAGAACCGGAAAGGTCGTGTCTTTCGTTTCCTGTTCCTGTTGCTTGCCATTTTTGGTAGTATTGGTCATGGTCATTTGCCTGTTTTGGTGATGGTCAGCAACCCTTTACGAGTTCGCCGCTCCGGGGTTGCACCCCGGCCCGACACTGTTAGAGCAGTGCCGGGCCTTTCTTTTTCCTGCGTCAGTGAGGGCCGGTTTCCTCGCACCAGTTGGACGAATCCACGATGATTTCCGGGTCAAGGTGCGACACGTCGGCTAGCGTCGTCAGTGCCTTCTCAAACGTGCGAAAGCGCACCGGGCGGCCGTCGTGAGTGATGGCGTGCAAGGTCTGGCCCTGACGGGCATACAAGGCAAAGCCTTGGCCGTCGTCGGGGTAAAGCACGGCCTGCACGCGCTCCGAGTTCGGCGTGTCACACGCGGCATTGAGGCGGTGGAACGTCCACGCCCTGCCCTTCCTTACTTTCGGTTCGATCTGCTCAAAAAAAGCGTTAGCCATCGTCTCTGCCTGTTCTGTTGATACGCCCAATTCTTGGTTCGTGTTCATCTTCGCCACTCCTGAAAAAACCGGCGTTAGAGCGCCGGGGTTGGTAATCACGGCGTTTTTTGCGCCGCGTGCTTCACTCTCAAAATTTGAACGGTGCGGGCCTCGGCCAGCACACGATAAAAAACGATGTAGTTCGGATGCACGATCAGTTCGCGCAACCACTCGGGCAAGCCCGGCCGGCCATGCCGGCCAAGCTCTGGATGCTGTGCGAGCGGTTTGGTCTTGTCGCGCAGCTCCTGCCCGAAGCTCTTAGCCCGCGTCGGGTTGTCCTGGCCGATGTAGCGCACGATGGCGCGCAAGTCCTCGCGGGCCATCGGCCGCCATTCAATGCGGTAAGGCTTGGCCGTCATGCGCGCTTTTTCTTGGGCAAGGCGGCAATGTCGGCGTCCATCTCGGCCATGACTTCATCGTGTGGAATGCTCGGCCGTGGGTCGTCAATGGATGCTTGAATCTCGCCGGTCAGCCACTGGTTATAGGCGGCGGCTTCGTGCGCTCCGCGCAGTACCTGCGCCCTCGCATCGTCGCGGCTATTGACCACCTTTTCGGCGGGGTTCCAGTCACTGGCGTCGAACTGGCCGACTGTGATTCCAAGATCACGCAACAGGGACAGGGCAGCAATCGGATTGCCGAACCGGCGCGGTTCGCCGCTGCGGGCCTTCGACAGCACGGCACCGGAACCGCTGCGGGTTGCGATCTGAACAAGGAACGCCCCGCCCTGCCCTTTCAAGGTCACGCCTGAGACGCCGCCGGCATTGCTGGCAACGCGAAGCTGCTCAAGGGTCATGCTTTGCATGGTGTTCTCCTTATACGTCACTAATCAGATTGTATTATGCACGAAAATTAGAAAGCGTGCAAGCACCCTAGACAATTTGGGTGGTCAAAATTGACATAGCCAATTTAGATTGACCTTTGAGTTATTGGCCGGGCCTGCTACGCTAGGCCAATATAGCTATACCCAAAAAGGCCATGACATGACGACAAAGAGGAAGGCGGCCAGCCCGGCCGCGCCGGTCAAGGTTGCCCGCATCTACATGCGAGTAAGCACCGAAGCGCAGGATTTGGAGCGACAGGAAGGCATCGCGCAGGCCGCAAGGGCGGCCGGGTACTACGTCGCCGGCATCTATCGGGAAAAGGCATCAGGGGCACGCGCTGACCGTCCCGAGTTGCTGCGCATGATTGACGATCTGCAACCCGGTGAAATCGTGGTGGCCGAGAAAATCGACCGCATCAGCCGCCTGCCCTTGGCCGAAGCCGAAAGGCTGGTGGCCTCGATCCGCGCCAAGGGTGCCCGGCTGTCAGTGCCGGGCATCATCGACTTGGCCGAACTGGCGGCCGAAGCGCAGGGCGTGCCCCGCATCGTCCTAGAGTCCGTGCAAGACATGCTTTTGAAACTGGCCCTGCAAATGGCCCGCGACGACTACGAGGACAGGCGCGAACGCCAGCGCCAAGGCATTGATCTGGCGAAGGCTGCGGGCCGGTACGCCGGCCGCACGCCCGATACTGCTGCGCATGCCCGCATCGTGGCCCTGCGCGAAGGTGGCAAAAGCATTGCAGAAACCGCGAAGCTGGCAGGGTGCAGTGTTAGCCAGGTGAAGCGCATATGCGCGATAGCCCGGCCTGCGGTTGGCGACAAAAAGGAGCTGGCCAGGTCGTGAAGCTGTCACCACAAGACAGATTCAGCGCAAGCTCTGCGCCCGCTCGTTGATGGTGGCGATTACCTCGGCAATCTCGATTTCGCCATTGATGAAGCGCACTGCCTGCGCTTCGCATTCCGGGCTTGGCTTGAACCCTTCAAGGCCCACGGATGCGCGGGCGAAGTTCACTGCCTCCTGACGCTTGCGGCGCTCGGCCTCGGTGATGGGCGCGGCCGTCGTGGTGCCTTTACTCATTCGCTCAATTCCTCATTTGCTCAACGGACCGTAATCGCGGCAGAATTCCGCTTCCCAGTTGCTCTTCTGCTGGTTACTCGCCGCTTTCGGCAGACTGTCGCAAGGCCAGAAAAGCTTCCTTGAGAGTCTGGCTTACTGCGGAATCTGGCTCATTCAGCACAAGCGTTTGATACGCATTCAGATAGTCCGAACGGATGCGATGAAACAGGTGCAGGAAGTGCCGAAGAAAACCGATGCAGTCCAGAATCGCAATCTCGGTGCCGTCCGTTTTTTCATAAAATGACGCGGCATACGCGGTCACTATTGGGTCGATCACATCCGTGGTAACAAACAAATAATTGTGAATCCGCTTCTGTGCTCTGGCGATTTTCGTCACAGCGCCGTCAATGTCGTCAATCGTTACCCGCTTCATCTTCATTTCGTAGGCAGTGACAACGGAATCATCGCCAACAAGACAGATTTCCACATCACCCAGCGAGCCGGTTTGTAAATCTGCCGCGTTGTGGGAATTCAAGGGCAGCATGCTTTCAGCAAGTCGCGTTCCCGCAGCCTCATAGGCCGCAGCTACGATCAACACCGGCAAGCGGCTTGCATTCTTGCAAGCAAGGTGCTGGCCGATTAGTGTCACGATTGATTCCGACGGCAATGGCAAAGCGCCCTCGGTGCGTTCCAGCGCATCAAGCAATGAAGCCATACGGGCCATTTTCTCATCACGCAATAGCAGCAGCACGCGCACTGTTTCGATAAAAAGAACATCGGCGGCAATCCGCTGTGCGGCTACATCGGCCAATAATTCAAGCGTCTTTACATAGAGGTCACGCGGTCTTCCGACAAGCTCTCTATCCGTAGTCAGCGCCTGGTCAATATTCCGCAGCGTTGGCGTCAAAAATGCCGTAGTCGGATTGACCGGGAAACGGTGTACGTTGATAAACTTGGTCAGATAACGTTCGTCATAGGTACGACCAGAAAAACTATCAGCGCCGCCGATCTCGGTATACGGTTTGCGTGGATCGACGTGCGGTTTATCCAACTTCCCAAGCAGGCACGACATGAGCAAGCGCACCCCGGCGCGATTGCTCATGCAGCGGCACACATAATCAACCCGTTCCCTTATGGCTTGATCGCTAATGACCGTGACGTTTAGCGTTGCAGCAGCGCGGTCATAAATGCCCGTCAAAATTTCATCTGGCGTCATTCAAACTATCCTTATAATTTTTTTGGGTCGTAATTTGTCCAAAGCACTTCTGTTCGCGTCCCTTTGGTTGAATGAATGGTTTTATCTGCACCAAACGTTTTGAACCATTGTTTCGCCTCGAAAAGCTCATCCATCAAAGGATGATCGTAACCCGATACGGCAACCATGCCCTTGCATTCATTGACGGCTTCGGCAAATTCTCGGTGCTGCCCTTCGTCCATCTCGAAACCGTAAGCCTTGGTGTCACCGCGTGTGACGTGCAAATACGGTGGGTCACAATAGAACAAAGTCTTGGCGCTGTCATAAAGTCGAATTACGTCAACAGCGGGCCGGTTCTCGATCTGCACCCGGATTAGACGCTGTGCAATTTCATCGAGCGCATCCACGCCACCAAGCCAGCGGGAAACCACGCCAGACATACCGGCGCGGCTAGTATCTTTGCAATTCGCCCAACGACCAAGCGAGGCGGTTTGAGCAAGCCCGGTGCGCGTCTGGCGGGCTTTGATATAGAAGCGCCTTGCACGTTCTACATCGCTAATTCCATGAGTCGTTCCATAGATGGCAAGGTGGTATTCCTCGCGTGAAAATGGCGTTAAAGCGATGGCTCTAATCAGTTCTTCATGCCGGTCACGCAACACCCGAAAGAATGTCACCACGTCGCCGTCAATGTCGTTATATGTCTCAACCGGGGAAGATTCGCGATTGATAAGTACCGCCCCTGAGCCTGCAAAGGGCTCGCAGTAATGATGACACTTTGGAAGCAAAGGCAGCAGCCAGTCCAAGTGCGAGAATTTTCCACCATACCAACCAAACACAATACGGCGGCGACGGCGGCCACGCATATAAATAACATTTGCCTTTTCGGGCTGGTCATCCTCATTCAAATAAATGGGAGAGACTCCGCGCCCTCTTTTAGTGGGTTGCACTGCTTTTGTCATGATTCTGCTTCTCCTATCGACCCGGTTTCGGATCGAACTTTGTTAATTCCGAACCGACGCATTTGCATCGGTGTGCCTGTAAATTATCGTCCTCAACACCCATACCGTCGGAAATTGAGAGTCGGCAGACACAAAGAAGCATCCGCTCATTTACTCAAACACTCTTTTAATCATCGGCCGTAATCGTGGCCGGCCTCTGCCTCGTAGTTGCCCTGCTGGTCACGGCTGATTTCCACGTCGTCGCCCACGTCCATTTCTGCGCCTTCAACCTCGGGCACCATCACGCGGTCGCCGTCGGCCTCGATGACGTAGGCCGGGCTTTCGTTCTCGCGCTCGATCTGTGCCACGACTTCACCGGAAAACGACTCGTCACGGGCCAGCAAGCGGGCTTCGTGCTGCTCGGCCAGCTCCACCAGTGCCGGGCTATGGTCGCCGGCCTGCGGCACGGCGGGGCCGCCTCCGTAGATGCCGCCAAACATTTGCACGCCGGTTCGGTGGGCTTCGGCCAGCTCGGCAAGGCGGGAAATTTCGGGGTCGATGCGTTCGCGCTCCATGCCGCCACTGCTCGATGGCCCGCCCTGCCCTTCTGCGGCCAGCTCCTGCCGTAGCTCGGCGTTCTCGATGCGCTCGGCGGCATACAGGCCGGCATAGTCCGGGCGCGGGTCTGCGGCCTCGATGGTGACGAACGGGGCGGCCTTCTCGCTGTCGCCGCGCACTGCGGCCGGTGGCAACGGGTCGCCGGCCGGGCCGCCCGCTTCACGCTCGGCCGCTGGCTGGTCGCGCTGCTCGACTTCAAAGGCACGCTGCCGGCACTCGGCCAGCTCGCGGCGCAGGTCAGACAGGCGGGCCGGGTCGGTTTCGGTCTGCAAGGCCAGCTCAAGCGTGCCGCACTGCTCGCGGATCAGATTCAAATCGGTAGCGGAATCACTCTTCCGCTCATTTGTGTATTCACTCATTTAAGTAACCGCTCCTTTACTCGGGAAGCTGTGCGACAAGCTCCGTCAGAACTTCCTTGACGGTCTTTCCATGCTTCGCGGCATACACCTTCAATTTCGTATGTTGATCGCGGTCTAGGTCGAAGTTCACGCGGGCGGTCGCAGCCTTGTCGGCAAGGTCGGAAAGGGTTTTTTGGCTTTTCCCGGCGCTTGGGCGTCCGGCTCCAAGTTTGCTATTTGCAGCGCTCATTTACTCACTCCTTCATTCGCTCAAGCGAGCATTTGTTTAATTTCATTCATCAGGGCGCGGATTTCCTTAGCGCCGTCGCTGTCCGGCTCGGCGTCAAGAATGGTCGTCCCTGTTGCGGCCGTTCCCGGATAACTCACGCGCTGCGTGATGCGGGATTCCAGAACGGGCAGGCCATAGCCGGCCAAAGCCTCGGTGATTTCCGCGCCTATGCGGGTGCCCTTGATCGCACGCGACACAACGAACGCCGCCTGTAGCTTCCCGTCCGTGACTTCGATGCGCTGTTTCACCAGCTCGACAAGATCGGCCGTCGCCCAAATGTCGTAAGGGCTGGGCTGCACGGGTATCAGGATGAACGAGGCGGCCTTGATCGCGGAAACGGCCAGGTCTGCCGCCTGCGGTGCGCCGTCGATCACCACAAAATCTTTATGGCCGATGGCCTTTAGGTCGCGGTCGATGGTGGGGCGGTCGATGCCGACAACCGTAACAGTGTTGTCTTCTTGCACGGCGGCCCAATCGCGGGCGCTGCCCTGTGGATCTGAATCGACAAGCAACACGCTGGCCCCGCCCAGTTGTAGGGCGCGGGCTAGGTGGGTGGCGATGGTCGTTTTTCCCGACCCGCCTTTCTGGTTCAACACGGCGATAACCTGCATGGGGCCTCCTGAGTGAATGAAATTAACGCGCTTTTACTCATTTGAGTATAGCAAGGATTCGCGCTTTAAGTAAGCACTCTTTTACTCATTCGCTCATTTTCAACAACACCCGACAGGGCAGGGCAGGGCGTTTAGCGCCCTCGGCCGTGGTCTGGTTTCTGTGCCTGCTGCTCGCGTTCGCGCTGCGCGGCCTGCTCTGGCCGGTCGCGCTCGGGCTGCTGGCCGCCCTGTGCCGCCTTGCTCTTGGTGAAGTAGTCGCGGCTGGCTTGGGTGGCTTCCCGGCGCTGGCTGTAGCGGTCTTGCAAAGCCTTGTCGCTGAACTCGACGTATAGGCCGACATCGGCCGCCACGTCGGCCATCATGTTGTTGTATTCCTCGGAACCGCCACGCAAGCGGATATGCGGGCCGAACTTGGCAAGGGCGAGGCGCAAGCCCTGCTCGATGGTGTCGCGCTCCTGCTGGCCGAATTCCACGGCTTCGCCCCGGTCGGTAAACATGGCCCGCTTTTGCTGGTCGTAATAGGTCACGTTGCCCTGTTGATCGACCTTGTACGCGGCGGGCTTCATGATCGGCGCGGCCTCGGGCTGCTGGCCGTTCTGCTGCTCGATGCGCTCGCCAGTAGGGGCACGCTGCGGGCTGCGCTGCCGGCGCAGCTCGGCCAGTGCATCGGCATCGCCGTTGCCTGCACGCTCGGCCAGATAGGCGCGGTACTGGTCGGCGGGCTTCATCCGATAGCGGGCCTTCAAGGCGTCACGCTCGCCGGCAATGGCTTTGCGTAGCTCCATGTCCTTCACCACCTTGCCCATGCTGGAAACCGACAAAGCCGCCTTGCGCTCTGTTGGCTTCAAAGCCCTGTCGTTCTGAACGGTTCGGCGCTCGGCCAGGTACTCCCGGCGCAGCTCGGCGCGGCGCTCCTGCTCGCGCTTCTTCTGCTCCTGCCAATCCTGTTCCCGGCGCTCGCGCTGCTGTGGTTGCCATTCGCGGCGGTACTCGGCCCAAAGGTCACGGCGGGGGGCACTGCGGGCCTGTTGCGGGGCGGCATGACCGATTTGGTCGGCATAGGTCTGCTGCAAGATCGGCGCGGCATCGCGCCAAGGCAAATGCAGCTCTTGCGTGAGGAAGTCGGACACGTTGAGATTTCGCCGTCCGCACCGGATGCGGTCGCCGCCGTCCTTGCCCTTGGTCACTTCGTATTTGTCGGGCATCACGCCATGCGTGCGGCTGACGCTCGCCAGCAAGCGGGCGGCGTCCAGCTCGCGTTTGATGGCGCTGAACTCGGCCCGGCTGCTGTCGGTGCCACGGGCGGCACGCTCGCGGCGCTCGGCCTCGTACTGGCCCACTACGCTATCGGTCTGGCGGCCGTCACGCTCACGCGAAGGGGCCGGGGTCGACTCACTGGCGCGGGTCTGCTCGGGCGCTCTGGCCGGGGCCGGGCGCTCTTGCTCCGGGTCATGCGGGATTTCCACGGCCGGGCGGTGCTTGCCGTAGAAGGCGGCGGCACGTTCGGCCAGAATCGCCCGGCGCTGCTCGGGGTCGGCCTCACGATAGGCGGCATAGGCTTTGCGGTTGCCGCTGTTCATGTATTTCAGTTCGGCCGCCCGGACCTCGCGCCACTCCTGCAAGCGTTCGGCAATGTCGGCCGGGCTAGGGCGGGGCGACTGCTCCGCAATGTATGCCTCGCCCGCGCTCATATCCAGCCTGCGGCGCTTTTCATCGGTCGGCATTTCGATGAATTCACGGCTAAAAACATAGTCTTTTAGATTGGTGCCCTTGGCTGCACCCTCTGGCTTCACGTTGAGATACTCGCCGGCCTTGCCTGCGTTGCGGGTCTTGGTGTCGCCATGCTCGGCAACGATGGCCCGGAACTGGTCGAAGTCGGTAACGCCCTTGTCCAGCACGTCGGACAAGATGCGCTCTTTCAATTCATGGTTTGCGCCTTTGAAGTGGTCGCCCTTGTATCGCGCAATGATCGAACTTTCATCGGTGTAATCAGTACGTCGATGATCTTTAGGACTAGCAAGGCCATATTTTGCGTTGATGTGTTCCTGAAAGGCTTCAAGGAATTTTGTCTGTTGATCCACCTTGCCAAACGGGTTTAAGTTTTTCTCGCTCAACAAGTTATATTCAGGAATGACGATGTGAATATGTGGTTTTCTTATTTCGTTATTACCGGTCTTCTGGTTAATAGAACTCTTTAACTTCGGCAAGTGCGCTTCGGCATAAAAGTTATATTCATCGCCTTCATAGGCTGTCATGGCGAATTTCTTAAATTCGCCGGTAATTGCCTGCAACTTATCCCGGCTGATTTCATCCTCTTTGAAAGCCAGCGTGATATGCAAATAACGCTCGCCGGTTTTCTCCATGCTGTTTATAACGGCGTCTGTTAGCTCCAGGTCGCCCGACAAGATAACGCGCTCGTCCAGCTCGTCCCGGCCAAAATCCCGGCCGTCCTTGCGCCCTTCCTCCAGGTACTCTTTTATTCCGGCATCGCCGCCACGCACTCTAATCAGCATCGCGGATTGCCTTTTTCATTACGTCGGCCAGCGTTTGCAGCTCGGCCAATATCCCGGCGTAAGTTGCCGGGGTAACAGTGCCGACCAGCTCGGCAGCGTTGGCTGTGTGGGCAAGCTGGTTCAGGTTGTTGCTGGCCTTGTTGAACAAATAAATCAGCCGGCGCTTATCGCTGCTTGGTGGCGTCCGGGCGACGATCTGCGTTTTGTTATTCAGCACGGCATCGCGGAAAAAATCGGATGGTTTCACCCCGGCCGCCTTCGCCTTGGCGAGATAGGCGGCATGGTCTGGAAGGGCCAGCCGAAAGCTAACCGTGCGGGTGGGTTCTTTGGGCTTACGTGGCATCGGCGCGGCTCCTTTTTGTCCTGCCCGTCAGACGGGGCAGGGCGGTTATTTGGCCGGCTGCGAAGCTGCCGGGCGGCTTGTGCTGCTGGTGACGAATCCGCGACCTGGTGGGCGTGGATCTGTCGCCATGCGGCCCGGCTCCCGTAGGGGGCCGGTGGCAGGTTTCCAAAGGGGGGCACCCCTTTGGGCACGGGATATGTTTCAAAACGCGGAGCGCTTTTGTAAACATATCCGACGTGCCTATCTGTGCCACACATCACGGCATCATTCTACTGCCAGCGTCGAAAGCCTGTCAATGTGCGTCGAATTGGTGTATAAACAATGGCTAGAAACGTTTAACCATGTTAAAAATATGTTGAAACAAGGTTGATTGACTGGCAAAAACTGTCTAAACTTGTTGAATGTTGGCAAAGGAGCCTATCAGTGGACGCAAACGAGTTCTTAAAGAAGGTCACACCAGCCGGGCAACGCTCCCGGCTTGCGCCCTTCTGGAACGACATAACCAAGCTCCGGCAAAGCGGCTGCACGTTGGAACAGGTGTGCGAATTCCTCGCCACCAACGGGGTGCAAATGTCGATTGCCGGCCTGTCGAAGTACATCAAACGGCGAGAGGAGAAAGGAGAAAAGCCAGATCAGAAACCCGCATTTGGTCATGACCAAAAACAAGCAGCGGCCAAGCCGCAGCCAACCCAAGCACCGCAAGAGGAATCCGCAAAAGAGCCTCAAGCACGCATCACGAACCCGGCCGATGTTCGCAAGGCATCTAGGCGGGAAATCAATCTCGAAGACTACGGAAACGACAAGGAATAAATCATGAAAATCGCAATGGTCAGCTACACAGGCGGCGCAGGCAAAACCACTATCGCCGCGCAAATGCTCGCCCCCCGCATGAACGGCGCTGAGATTTACGCCATCGAATCGGTGAATGAAACGGCTGCGGGCCTCGGCCTTGAAGTCGATCAAATGGCCGCCAAGAAATTCCGCGACCTTCATAAAAAGCTGGTTCTTTCTAATGATGCAATTATTGACGTCGGAAACGGAAGCCTTGAACAGTTCTTGTCTGGCATGGTTCAGATTGATGAATCACATAACGAAATAGACTATTTCGTTATCCCGGTTGAATCCGATACAAAGGGACAAAAAGAAACCATTAAAACAATTATGGCTCTTGCAGAAATTGGGATTGAGCCGGAAAAAATCCGCATCGTTTTCAACAAGGTTGAATCCGACGTTGCGGATGAATTTCCGCACGTCCTGAACTACGTCAAGAAAGAAAAAAACGCGGTTGCTGACGTAAAGGCTGCGATTTTTGAAAATGAATTGTTCGACGCCCTCGGCGCAAAGGGCACAACGATTAACGCATTGCTTTCCGATGATACGGATTACAAAGCTCTGATTAAGAACAATCCTGACGCCAGCGCGAAAGAGCGCAGCCATTGGGGTGATATGCACGGCCTCAAAGCACTGGCCCGCAGTGTGAATCGAAACCTTGATTCTGTTTTCTCTACCTTGTTCAAATAAGGGGCAATCTATGGACGCGGCAAATACTCCCCGCACGACACGGGACGCGCTCACGATTGATTTGCTGGGCGACGTGGGCAGACTTCACGACGAAATAAAGACACTTCCCGCCAATTTTGAAAAGGAAGTAAGCCCGGTGCTTGGGGCCATCCTCAAGGCCACGGAAAAGGCGCACGGCGCTATCGTCCAGATCGGTGCAGCGGAAAAAGCCTCGTTCGGAAACTTCGCGGCGGCCGAAAAGGTCGCGCTGCGGGACTCTCTCAAGGCGGCGCTGCGGGAGGAAGCCGGCGAAGCCCTCGCCAGTGCTGCCCGAGAACTGGCAACGTCGGCCCGCATCCATCAGGACGCGGCCAAGGGCGAAAAGGTGCAGCGCTGGCAATGGATTGCCGTTGCCTTCGCTGGAAGCCTCTTAGCCGGGGCGCTCGGCTTCTACGGGTCACACCTGTTGTATGGCAAACAAATTGACGAACAAGCGGCCTTTGGCCGCGCCGTAGGCACGGTGTGGGATAGTTTGGACGCCAAGACAAAAGAGCGGATTCAGGCCGCAAGGGAACGCCAATGAAACCCGCACTTGTTCTAACCCTGCTGCTGCTGGCCGGTGCGGCCTTCATGCTTGGCCGCAACCTGTTCAACACGATCAAGGGCAAAGAGCCTGCGACGTGGGTAACGTGGCTGTGGCTCGCCCTGTGGGGCGTGGCTGTCTTGTACGGCCTCGGCTCGGCCATTCCCCGCATGATCGCCAGCGGCGAATCTTCGGCCTTGCTCTCTATCGGCGTGGCCGGGGTCGCGGTGTTCTGTCAGACCCGAATCTGGGGCCACATGATGGCCCGCGCCAACTACGCACCACACGGCCAAGAAACGGTCATCAGGGGCACGGAAGTTGTCGGCGGTTCCGATCTGCAAGCCCGTATGTACGGCGACAAGGCGAAGCCGGCCGATGTGGATATTGAAATTGGCGGGGTGGTCGTTCCGCGCATGTTGGAAGCGCAGCACATGCTTTTCAGCGGCACCACGGGCGCGGGCAAGACGCAAGCGATTAACCGTGTTCTGCGGGCTGTACGGGCACGCAATGAACGGGCTTTGATCGCTGACCCGGCCGGGGGGTTCTTCTCCCGCTTCGGCCGTCCTGGTGATGTGCTGTTTAACCCGTTTGATCGTCGTTCGGTGGATTGGTCGCCCTTCGCTGAAATCCGGGCTGAATACGACTGCCAGCGCATCGCCAAGGCGGCCGTGCCGGATGGCACGGGGGAGGGTGCAGAGTGGCACCACTACGCGCAAACGCTGCTCGGTGAAACGCTCTTGGCCCTGCATCAGCGCGGGGAACCCTCGGTAAAGCGGCTGCTGCACTATGTCAGCTCGGCCGACATAAAGGAGCTGGGCGAGCTGCTGGCCGGCACGCCGGCCGCCATCCTGTGCGCCAAGGGCAACGACAAGATGCTGAACAACACGCGAGGCATCATCGCTACCTATCTCGGCGTGTGGCGCTACCTGCCCGACGCCGGCACGTTCTCCGTGCGCGAGTGGGTGCAGGATGAAACGCGCACGGGCTGGCTGTTCGTGACCTACCGCGACGATCAAATGGGGATGCTGCGCGGCCTTGTGGCCTCCCTGCTGGAACTCGGCATTGTCGAGGGCTTGAGCCTGTCAGAAAACCAAGATCGCGGCTTGTGGTTTGTGTTCGATGAAGTCGATTCACTCGGCAAGGTGTCCAGCCTGCGCAGCGGTCTAACGAAGCTGCGCAAGTACGGCGGGCGCTGCGTGCTTGGCCTGCAAACGGTGTCGCAACTGCGCGAAACCTACGGCAAGGACGAGGCGCAAACGCTGCTCGCCAACCTGTCCACCAAGCTGATTTTGCGGGCCGGTGACAACGAGACTGCCGAATATTTCAGCAAGGAATTGGGCGAACAGGACATTGACCGGCTGCAAATGACGACGGGGCAGGGCACCAGCTCGGGCGGCCTGACGAATCCCGGCCAAAGCTCGGAATCGTTCAATACGAACTACAACATGCAGCGCGTGCGGCAAGCCGCCATCATGTCGTCGGAAGTGCTGAACCTGCCCGACCTGCAAGGCTTCCTCAAGATACCCGGCCAGCCGGTCGCCACGGTCAAAATTGACTATCAGGCCATGCCAGAAGTCGAACCGGCTTATTTGAGTTAATGAGTAAAAATCCCTTAAATTCATCTACTCATTGCGCGGTTTCGGTGTTATACTCAAATGAGTAAATAAGTGGTGACAGGCTGGCTTCCCGCCTCGGTGCGCCTGTCACCATCGACGTAACCGCGCCAAAATGGGAAAATCGGGTATGCCAAAACATTCGGTTTTGGCATACATGAATAACAGTTTTGGGTATCGCCCATCTGCTCGACAGGCTCCGTGCTGCGCCCTGTCTGCTTTGCCGAACAAGACGGCATGCCACGCGGTAAGCGCGTTGTAAAAGCCCGCAAGGGTGCGCTCCCGGATGGGGAGCAAGACCGCCGCCGATGGCTGCGGAACGGCTGAACGGCCCGATGCCCTCCTTTTTCTAGGAGTGGCGAACATGATCAGTACCATCAAATTTCTTTCCGTCATTGGCGTAGCCGGCTGGATGCTTTTCGGCTCCCATACTGCCCACGCTCAAATTCCCGTCACTGACGGCGCATCCATCGGCCAGCAAATCGCGGCCCAGGTCGAAACCATTGCGAAGTGGAAACTTCAATATGACCAGATGATGAGCCAGATTGAGCAAGCCAAACAGCAATATGAATCGCTGACCGGCTCGCGTGGTCTTGGCAACATCATGAACAACCCGGCCTTGCGCGACTACCTGCCCGGCGACTGGCAGGCGGTCTATGACAGCGTGAAGAACGGCGGGTATTCGGGCCTGAGCGGCACGGCTCGCACGGTGTACGAACAAAACAAGGTGTTCGATAGCTGCGCGCACATCGTGAGCAGCGAACAGCGCACAGCCTGCGAAGCCCGAGCGGTAAAGCCAGCGCAAGACAAGGGCTTTGCACTGGATGCCTACAACGCTGCAAAGAGTCGTATCAATCAGATTGACCAGCTCATGGCAAAAATCAACGACACGCAAGACCCCAAGGCCATTGCAGAACTACAAGGCCGCATCGCCGCCGAACAGGCGAATATCCAAAACGAGCAAACGAAATTGCAGCTTTATGCAATGGTCGCGGCGGCAGAAGAAAAGGTGCAAGTGCAGCGTGCCCGTGAAATGTCGATGAAGGACGCCGCCAAACGCGAAGGGCTAAAAATTCAGCCCATGACCTTTTCCATTCGCAACTAAGGGGCACGCCATGATTTACGTTCTCGCTGCTCTCGTTGTGGGCTTCTACGCCCAATTGGTGGTCAATTTCTGGCGGGCCGTCCGTAAGTTCGGAAAGTGGAATGAAACCATCGGCCGCGAACACCATATGTTCGCAATGGATGGCGTTTCGCTTTTCGCGGCGCTCATGGTCATATATTGGGCCGCTCATGATTGGTTCGGCTTTTCGTTGCCTCTCTTTCAGAAAGCACCTGCGGCAAGCTGGGAATGCATGTTCATGGCGGTGTCCTGCGCTGTAGCCTCCTTGGCTATCGGTTATTTCAACGGCCGCGAACGCTTCACAAACGCAACACACGCTGGCATTTCTGAGGCGGCATTGCGGTTCCTGGCTACCCGGCAAATCATTACGGCAGCCGAAGTCGCGCAAGGGATGCCTAACGGCCGGGTTATCGACATTACAGCCCGTGAGGTGCGCAAATGAAAAAGCTCTCTACGCTCTTGCTTTTGGCTGCGGTCGCTCTCGCTGGCTGCAATGAAACAGACCCGGTGCAAACGGTTGATTGGTACAAAACAAACGCCTCTGAACGAGCGACCATGCTTGCCAAGTGCAAGGCCAATCCGGGCGAACTGGCGGCCTCTCCAAACTGCATCAATGCAAATCGTGCCGAAACTGCGGTCGATGGTGCGAAGCGGGGCGGCCTCAACGTCCAGCCCCTGCAAGGCATTAAATTGGGAGGGGAACGAAAATGACTGCAACCACAAGCGTTTTCACGGCAATCGGGCAAACGATTGATAACGCCACGAATACATTTGTCGTTGATGTTGCAACCGCAACCATTGACAAGATTTATTATTGGGCGTTGGGCGGTTTAACGCTCTACATCGTTATGTATGGCTACATGCTTATTTTCGGGAAGGTACAAAGCCCCGGAGGCGACGGCTTGATAAAAGCCGCGAAAGTCATGATTATCGGCGTAATGGCTCTAAATGCCGATATGTACTTGAATGGTGTCGTGTCTGCACTCAAGGGCATTGAGGAAGGCTTGACGGCGGCATTCAGCGGCGGCGGCGGCGGGCCTATCTATGCGTCGCTTGATAGCAGCCTAAGCAAAGGCCTTGAACTGATCTTGCAATGCAAGCAAAAGGCGCAGGAAGCCGGATGGACGGAAATTAGCACTTCCATTGGATGGTGGATTATTGCGGCCATCATTGCCGTTGGCTTTGCCCTGGTCGTTGTCGTTGGCGGCATCGCAATCATGGTTTCCACCTTCTATCTAAAAATCCTTTTCGCCATCGGCCCGTTGTTCATCATGTGCCTAATGTTCCCGGTTACTGCGCGTTTCTTCGATCAGTGGATTGGGTACGTTTTGAACCACACGCTTATCGTTGCACTGACTGCTGTAGTGCTCACGCTTGGGGTCACGATCTACGATCATGAAATATCGAAAGTCGTGATGGACTCCGATCAAAACATGCTCGGCGTGGCCCTTGAACTGCTCGTAGTTGCCGCCATCCTTTACGCCGTCACCAAGGGCGTTATGAGCATGGCTAGTGCGCTGGCAGGCGGTTTTGCAATGGCAGTTATGGGTGTCGGCGGCTTGAGTCAGGCGGCCGGTGTTGCGGGGCGCGGAACAAAAGCAATTGGCGCGGGGGCCATGGGTCTAGGCCGTGGCGCAGCCGCTGCCGGAAAGTGGCTCAACCCAAATCAGGTAAAGGGTGGCACTCCTGCACCAGCAGGAACGCCCCGGCCTCCGGGCGGTTGGCAACCGGCATACAAGCAGAACGTAATTGAAAACCTGCAACGCAAGCACACCTGAAAGCCTTTCGATACCTCACGCACCCCGCTTCGGCGGGGTTTCCTTTTGGCGACAACGGATCTGCCTCGATCGCGCCAATCTGTCACCAGCGGGAACCCCTCCGCGCTTCGCTTGGGCAACCCCCTTCGGGTTGCATCCCGCGTCGGTTCTTGCCCGACTGGCTGCAGGGGCAGGCGCTGCGGGCGGTGCCCTTGTCCTACCCCCTTGCCGATAGGCTCTATGGCTTCCATCAGCATCAAGGGTGCGGCTTCGCCCGTCACCGTCCCCCGTTCGGTACTCGCTTCGCTCCGTTCCGCGTGCGGCCTCCGGTGTCGCCCTTGACACTGCTTCCAGCCATGACACGGGCCACGACTGACAACGAACGCGGGAATGAAACAGCCAAAACGCGCCGGCCGTTGGTGACTGCGGCGCGTTGGCCAGGTCGTGAAGCCGTCACCAATATCAGGCTTTGGCAGGCGGGGTTTTCTTGAGCTTCGGTTCGCCCTGCGGCTTGATCGCGGCCAGCAAAGCGGCGTTCTGTTCCTGCATGGCCTGCAACTGCCCGGCAAGCCCTGCGGCGCGTTCTCTGGCCTCTGTGGCGGCTTTGGTGGCGTCGTCGCGTTCGGCCTGCGCCTTGGTCATGCGTTCGGCTGCTCGGTGCGCCTCTGCGGCGGCTTGCTTGCGCTGCTCCTGGTGCGCCTGCTCGGCGGCTTCCGTTTTGGCGGTGAGGCCAGCAAGGGCCGCTTGCGCCTTCATCGTCTCGCCTTGGGCGGCGGCCAGACTGGCGGCCAGCTTGACGCCTTCGGCCTCGACCAGCTCGTGGCGCTGCTGCGCCTTGTCGCGTTCTGTGCGCAGGCGGTCGGCATCAGCTCGCAAGCTATCGGCCGTCGCCTTGGCGGCCGTGGCGGCGGCTTCGGCTTCGGTGTGTGCGTGGGTCAATTCGGCGCGCAGTTCGGCCGCCCGGCGTTCGATTTCCTCGGCCTTCTGGTTGGCAAGGGCTGCGGCTTGCTCGGCTGCAAGCCGGGCGTTGCGGGTGGCTTCCAGCTCCTGCGCGGTTGCCTGCGCGGCGACTGTGGCGGCCGTGGCTTGGCGTTCCAGATCGGCAATGCGCGCCTGTGCGGTTTCCAGCTCGGCGGCTTGCTTCTCGTAGGCTTCGGACTGTTCGGCCGATAGCTGGATCAGGTCGCTTTTCTCGGTTTCAAAGGCCACCTTGGCAGCGTCTAGCGATTCGTTCGCCAGTTGCTGCGCTGTCTCCCAAAGGCTTTGGCCCATGCTCTGCACAACGCCATGCAATTCAACGGGCAACGGTTCACGCACGGCCTGAACCTGCTTGCGCTGGTTCTGCCGCCATTCCTTCATTGCTTCCACAACGTTATTCATACCGGCGCGGCTCTCCTGCCGCACGGCCTCAACGCTCGGAAACTCGCCGGTTTCGCTGGCCGCGTGCAGGGCGTCGGCGGCGGCAAAGATGCGCTCTTTGATGTCTTGGGATAAGGCCATTTTGCTGACTCCTTCGGGGTTGGTAGGAATAATAGTAATTATACTACTACTATTACTACTACACTACAAAGAAAAGCGGATTATTTCGCCGGGCCTTCGCTGGCCGCCCCGGTTTTCAAGTGGAAAGGGGGTCAAGGGTCGGAATCCCGGCTGGCGCGGCCCGCAGCGAAGCGAGGACACGGGCCGGGATGGAGAGGGCGAAGCCCGGCCCTTGATGCCCTTGGAACGTCCAAAGCCTCAAGTCATGGGGGCAGACAAGGAAGCGAAGCGCCCCGCTGGCTGCACCCTTGACGACAGATGGCGAATCGCTCCCCTCGCTGGCGAGGGGCGGGGGGGAGTGGTGCGCCGCGTCAAACGGCCTGCTTGGGGTCGTTTCAGAAAACGGATAATAAAGCACGTTAAGCGTGCGCGGAGGCAGGCACCCAGCGGTACAGCGTCGAAATGGGCACGGCGAGGTTCTTGGCCACGGCCTTGGGCGGCACCCGATACAGC
>Ga0209570_1000970_pt1 | contig 20573 bp, 16 predicted proteins | sample EBPBio172007_DNA_FD_185861 | JGI IMG/M metagenome (GOLD analysis project Ga0209570, IMG submission 185861) | Wastewater treatment Type I Accumulibacter community from EBPR Bioreactor in Madison, WI, USA - Reactor 1_9/17/2007_ DNA (SPAdes)... | ecosystem: Engineered > Bioreactor > EBPR >... | reverse complement strand
CTTTCTGACAAGGGAGAGAGTGTTATTGCTGATCTCAAAAGTTCGGTTGAAAAACTGGAATCGGCAAAAATCTCACTTCAATTTGAAAAAAATGAAAAAGAGAAAATAATCGCTCTCAAAGAGGGTGAAGAAATATCGTTGAAGGAGAGTATCGAGGAACAAAAAGATCTGCTTGCTGATATCGGCAAAAACAAGGATGCCTTAAAAAAAGAACTTGAAGCCAAAAAACAATCCGAGAAAAAGATCGGTTCTTTGATTGATCAACTCATTGCCAAAGAAGAACTGGCAAAAAAGAACAAAACCAAAAAGAAACCAACTCCTAAAAAACCGGAAACAAAGCAAAAAACGAAACCGGAACCAAAACCCGGAAAAAAAACTGATATTCCAACCAAAACTGAAGATAAAACCCCGGTTTTGGAGGATGATGAAGAGTTTATTGGAGGATCACCTGTTGAAGATTATGAAGAGCAGGTGGTAAAAGGGAAGTCATTTTCATCACTTAAAGGGAACCTGATGAAACCTGTGGGTTCCGCAAAGATTTTTAGACCTTTTGGTGAAAATAAAAACGAAGAATTAAAAACTGTTACTGTGAACTACGGAATCGATTTTAAGGTTGAAAGTGCACAGTCAGTAAAATGTGTAGCAGACGGAATCATCTCTGCAATTGAATGGCTACCCGGTTATGGCAGTGTTGTGATAATTACTCACACTGAAGGCTACCGCACTGTTTATGGACACCTTGGAAGTATTTCCGTCCGTGAAGGTAACAAAGTAGCGGCGGGTTCCGTTATCGGTACTGTAGGTAAAAGCCTCGAAGGATATATTTTCCACTTTGAAATCTGGAAAGGAAAACAAAACCTTAACCCCGGTGGGTGGTTCTAAGAACTCCGGAGATTCAATTAATAGTTACGCAGATTCCACGGATTTAACACAGATTCCACGGATAAAAATGGGACGCAGATACACGCAGATTAAACAGATTTTCGCAGATAAATTTTTATTATACTGTACTTGAGTTTCTCAAGTCACTAAAGTTGTAAAGTTCTGGAGTTCTGAAGTTCCGAAGTTCTGAGGTTCTGAAGTTCCGAAGTTCTGAGGTTCTGAAGTTCCGAAGTTCTGAAGTTCTGAGGTTCTAAAGTTCTAAAGTTCTAATAGATAAAGTAAAGATTATGACAAATACCCCTGAATATAGAATGGCGAAAACCGGCAAACTTATGATAGATATTTTGCCAAATAAATGTGACTTTTGTGGTTGCTGTGTAGGGGTATGCCCTGAGGATGCAATAGAACTGAAGGAAGCAGAGATATATATAATTGATCCGCGGTGTACAAACTGTTCAAAATGTGTTTGGAGTTGTCCCATTGAGGTGATAAAATTCAACAAGGAAGGGGTGATTAAACGATGAAAAGATATTATGATGTGGTGGTGGTTGGTGGTGGTCCCGCCGGCACGATGGCAGCGAGATATGCGGCGGAACTGGGAGTTTCAGTACTTATACTTGAAAAAGACAGGGATATCGGTTATCCGGTAAGGTGTGGAGAAGCTGTCAGTAGAAAGGGTGTAGAGGAATTCATCGAACCGGATGAAAAATGGATAGCGTCGCACATAACCAAATTTTCGATGAACGCCCCTGATGGCACCGAAGTGGTACTTCCTCTTCCCGAAGAGGGATTTGTGCTCGAGAGAAGAGTTTTTGATTATGAACTCGCCAAATCTGCGGCAAATGCCGGAGTAGAGATACTCACCAGAGCGTATGTTAATGGACTTCTTTTCGATGGTGATGCAGTCTCCGGTGTTAAATTTGATTATCGTGGTGAGCAGCATGAGGTAGAAGCTGATGTGATTATCGCTGCCGACGGAGTTGAATCCAGGGTTGGCAGATGGGCAGGAATTAAAACACATATCGATTTCAGGGATATGGAGTCGTGTGTTCAATATACCGTTTCGGGAATTGATGTTGATCCAAATACCATCTATTTCCATTTTGGAAGTAATGCGGCACCGGAGGGATATCTTTGGGTATTTTCGAAGGGGAGCCATTCGGCAAACATCGGATTAGGAGTCAGTGGAGCAATCGGCAAAAAGAAATCTGCTCTGCAATTTCTCGAAGAATTCATGGAGCGAAATTACCCTGATGCTGCAATTTTAACTTCAATAGCAGGGGGTGTTCCGTGCAGTGTAACACTTGAAAGAATATCTGCACCCGGTATCATCCTTGTGGGAGATGCTGCGCGTCAGGTAAATCCATTGTCAGGTGGTGGAATAGCTTCAGGAATGATTGGGGGAAGTATCGGGGGAAGAATTGCTGCGGAATCGATTAAAAAGGGGAAACCACAACATCTGTTAACTTATGACAAGGAATGGATGGATCGTCTCGGCAAACGACACGAAACTTTTGACAGAATTAAAAATGGAATTTACAATTTCTCCGATGAGAAATTTAACTCCATTGCTCATTCATTTGCAAAAGTACCAAATGACAAGCGAAGTCTGGGCAATCTCTTTAAGACTGCCCTGATTCACAATCCCGGGCTACTGATTGATGTAGCGAGGGTTTTTATTTAATTTTCCAACGGGAGATATTCCAAAACTCCAACAACTGGCTGGAGAAATTAAATGGACTCTTACTAATGTGAGCCGGTGTCTTCTCTAAAACTCCAGACTTACGCCAATCGAAGGTAATATTCCAATATTGCCTCCACCGTCTTCTTTTTTATCGCGTCTGTCCCATCTGTATGCAAAAACATTCTTTTTGTTGTAAACATTTTGCACATCTATATAGGTAATAAGGGTAACGGTTTCAAAGAACCATTTTTTGTCAACTCTGAGATCGAGGCTGTGTACATCGGGAAGTGTTCCTGTGTTATATCTCGAGACGAGCTGGGAACCGTCAGATTCAAAAGGTGTGTAGGGTGCACCGGATGCATAACGAAATTTAAAACTGGCTTCCCACGATTCGTTGAATTGGTATCCACCAGAAAGATTAAAGAGCCATCTTTGATTAAATTTCCCTTGTCTCGGCACACCATCAAAGGCAGTGTTTTCGATCTCCGAGTAGGTAAGGCTCATTAAACCGTACAGTGGAATGGTTGAAAGCTTTTTCTGTGCGGAAAATTCGATTCCTTTTGCAATTCCACCGCCCGCACTTGTAAGCGGTTCAAATCCAAATGATTCAAAATTATTATCTGATCCCTCAAAGCCTGCACCTGTGTTTGAGAGTACCACATATGGTCTTACAAGACTTGCGGGATAGTTTTTGTAATCTTTGTAAAATCCTTCCAACTTCAAAATTGCATCCTCACTCACCCTGTGTTCAAGGCTAAGTACATATTGATCAACTCTGATTGGTTTCAGGTCGGTATTTCTTGAATCTGCAATCAACCAGATGTATGAAGGTGTTTGGTAATAAACCCCTGTTGAGAAAGAAACCCCTGTTTCAGGGTTAAACTTATATTCAACCGAGAATCTTGGACTTAAACGAAGACCATCATTAATTCCGCTGAAGTCATCCACACGAAATCCCGCATTAAAAAGAAGTCCGGCCGAAAATCTGTGGGTTACATTTGTGAATGCACTGTATTTATAGAAATTTTTGGAAGTGTTTACAGAATCCACGGGTAACAATTCTCCAAAGGAAGTTCTGAATCGGGGTAACCTGACATCATACTGGGTTGTGATGTATTCACCCTGGATTCCTGAAGTGAGTTCCGTAATTTTTGAGAACTGGTGGAAAAACTCAAAACGCAGTTTGTTTTCAGCTTCTCTTGAAACATTTTTGAAGATAGGATTTAATAGCGAATCGCTCTGACGGGAATCATAATCGATGAAACTCCGTGATAATACAACTTTGAAATAACCCTTTTCCAAGAGGTTTGTGAAAGTAAGCCCCGTGCCATACTGGGTTTGGTCACTTCCCAATACTCTTGAGTTGTCATACCGCTGGTCTTCGGTATCGTTAAAAAACTTTACATTATCGAATGCTCCGATAAAGAGGTATGAAAGTTTTTGGTTTTTGCCGAGGTTAAAATCGAATTTTGTTAAAACATCATAATACTCGGGCACAAATCCAAAACCGGCGGCTTTAAAGATGAAGTCGAGATAACTTCTTCTGGCAGAAAAGATAAAATTTGATGATTCAGACAGAGGTCCTTCAAGGTTAAAACCAAATTGTGAAGCTGAAATAGTTGCTTTTCCACCTATTTTATCACTTCTCCCATCCCTTAAATCAATTTTTAATACTGAAGAAAGTTTATCACCATATAATGATGAAAACCCGCCTGTTGAGAAGACCGATTCTTTTACAAAATCGAGATTCACAAATGAAAGTGGACCGCCTGTTGCTCCCTGCGAACCAAAATGATTAATTGTCGGGAGTTTAATTCCATCAAGAATATATAAATTTTCAGAGGGTGCCCCACCGCGAACAACCAGATCATTTCTTCCGGCTGAAGCCTGTGCCACTCCCGGGAGAATTGAAAGTGCTCTGATAACATCCTCAAACCCGCCGGGAGCTCTTCTCAATTCTTCATAAGAGAAGGTAGTGGTTGAGTTTAGATCTGTGGGTGGTGTATAAAAATAATCTGATGTTATCGTCACATCCTTTAATTGCAGGGTAGTCTCTTGCAGTTCAAATGTTATCTCTGCGGGTTTGTTGTTTGTTACCAAAACATCCGCTCTTGTTATAGTGGCAAAACCGATTGCAGATACTCTGACTTGATAAGTTCCGGGTTCAAGTCCCTCAATGGAGAATGAGCCGTCGTCAAGTGTTGTAGCACCTTTTTGGGTTCCAACCACAACAACAGTGGCAAAAGGTACAGGTTGTTTAGTTGCAATATTAATTACTTTACCTGAAATCACACCCGAAAGAGGGGCAGAAACCATCACGGGTGAAAGCATAAAAAGAATCAGCAGGGCTATTTTATATTTTCTCATTGTATCCATTAGTTTAATTGATGTTGTAACTTATAAATTTAATATTAAGTTCAAAACGGGGTAAAAAAATATCACCTGATAAATTGAGTATCATTTTATTCTTCCTTCTCACTTATTAGAATTATCAAAAGGGATGTTTCTATAAATTGGTAATCTCTCCGTTTAATTGTTGTTAATACATCTGTTTAAGTCACAAAATAGTTTGGCATAGTAGTTGAATGGAAGGGGACATATGGACTTAAACGGAAAGATCACATAAAATGGCTATAAAAGGCACAATAATTATTGATACAGAACTCTGTAAAGGTTGCGAGCTGTGTGTAATGGCTTGCCCGCAGAAAGGATTGGTCCTTTCTGATAAAATTAACTTAAAAGGATACCGCGTCGTTGAATTGTATATGGATAACTGTACCGGCTGTGTGAACTGCGCACTGGTTTGTCCTGATTCGGCAATAACCGTTTATCGCGAGAAAAAAGCTAAAGCGGTTTAAAAAGAGAGACTACGATGGAGAAACAAGAATTAAAAGGAAAAGAAATAAAGTTGATGAAGGGAAACGAAGCATTGGCTGAGGCTGCTATTAGAGCCGGACTTGATGCTTATTTTGGTTACCCTATCACTCCACAATCAGAAGTAATGGAATATCTTACCGAAAATATTCCCCTTCGCCGGGGGCTTGTCCTTCAGGCAGAAAGTGAAGTGGCATCTATCAATATGGTTTATGGAGCTGCCGGAGCAGGAGCAAGAGTTATGACTTCTTCCTCTTCTCCCGGAATGAGCCTGATGCAAGAGGGAATCTCCTACATCGCATCTGCACAATTGCCATGTTTATTGGTTAATGTTATGCGTGGTGGTCCCGGATTGGGCACAATTCAACCTTCACAGGGAGATTATTTTCAGGCAGTAAAAGGTGGTGGCCACGGCGACTATAAACTTTTTACACTTGCCCCTTCAACCGTTCAGGAAATGGTTGATTTTGTATTTGAAGGATTCAAAATGGCTGAAAAATATCGTGTACCTGCAATGATTCTTGCAGATGGTGCTTTGGGCCAGATGATGGAAAAAGTGGAATTACCCGCAGAGGGTCAATTCCCTCATGTGATTCCTGAGTGGGCAACCACAGGTAAAAAAGAAGGAAGAAAACAGAATGTTATTACTTCTCTCTTCATTCAACCTGAAAAAATGGAACAGATAAATCTTGATCTCCAGGCTAAATATAAAGCGATGGAAATAGAGGTTAAATCAGAATCCATCAATACAGAAGATGCAGATCTGATCCTTGTTGCTTTTGGATTAGTTGCCAGAATATGTATGAAAGCTGCCGAACTTGCCCGTGAAAAAGGAATAAAAGTGGGTGTTATCAGACCCATCACTCTTTTCCCGTTCCCAACAGAGGTTCTTAATACCACTGCCGACCGTGTAAAAAAATTCCTCGTTGTTGAAATGAATGCCGGTCAGATGGTCGAAGATGTTCGACTCTCAATAAACGGTAAAGCTGATGTTCAATTCTACGGAAGAATGGGTGGAATGATCCCTAATCCGGAAGAAATTTTAACAAAACTTGAATCAATGATGAAATAACGGGAGATACACGATGGAACAATTTTTAATTAACCCCGATTGTATGGTTTATGACAACCATCCCGTTACTCTAACAGGTGAACCTTTTCACTATTGCCCAGGATGTGGGCATGGTGTTATCCATAAAGTACTTATGGAAGTGGTTCGTGATCTTGGTATCCAGGAAGAAGTAATTGGCGTGGCTCCCGTTGGTTGTTCAGTTTTTGCTTATCACTATATGAATGTTGATATGCAGGAAGCAGCTCACGGAAGAGCAAGTGCAGTTGCCACAGCAATCAAAAGAGTAAGACCACAAAATTATGTTTTCTCCTATCAGGGAGATGGCGATCTTGCTGCAATTGGTACCGCAGAAACAATCCACACAGTAAACCGCGGTGAAAACATCCTGATGGTGTTTGTAAATAACGCAATCTATGGAATGACTGGCGGCCAGATGGCTCCCACATCCCTCATCGGAATGAAAACTGCTACCTCTCCTTACGGCAGGGATGCCGCTTCAATGGGTAACCCCATAAAGATTACAGAACTGCTCGCACAGTTGCCGGGGGCATATTATGTAGCTCGCCACGCAGTGCATACCCCAAATGCAGTTCGTAAATTAACAAAAGCATTTAAAAATGCGTTTGAATATCAGAAATTAAACCGGGGCACCTGCTTCATAGAAGTGGTCTCAAATTGCCCGTCAGGGTGGAAGATGAGTCCTGTTCAGTCGATCGACTGGATTGAAAAGAACATGCTTCCCATGTTCCCACTCGGCGACATCAAGGTTCCCGATCCAAAAACGGGCGATCCTGTCATGGTTAAAAATAATTAAGGTTTAGGAATAGATATGAAAACAGAAGAGATCATTATTGCCGGATTTGGTGGTCAGGGAGTCCTTTCCATGGGACAAATGCTCGCTTACTCCGCTCTTATAGATAATAAAGAAACCAGTTGGATGCCATCTTATGGCCCCGAAATGCGTGGTGGAACTGCAAATTGTGTGGTAATCGTTTCAGACAGCAGAATCAGCTCACCACTCGTAAGTAAGTATGACACCGCTATAATCCTTAACCAGCCTTCCATGGAGAAATTCGAAAAGGCAGTTAAACCGGGCGGTTCCCTCTTTTATGAGGAATCCACTATAATTCAACCTCCTATGAGGACAGACATTAACATCTACAGAATAAGTGCCCTCAGGGAAGCCGAAAGGTTAAACAAAAAGCAAGTTGCCAACATGGTTATGCTTGGAGCATTTCTTGAAGTGAAGCCGATAGTTCAGTTTGAATCTATCCTGGCTGCTTTAAAGAAAGTTCTTCCCGAGAGGCATCATCATCTCATCCCAATCAACGAACAGGCATTGTTGAAGGGGAAAGAGATAATTTCTGAGTACTTAAAAGAACCGGTTTAAACAGCAAGGCAGGAATTAAAATGACCGATAAAGACTTCAACTGCAATAAAATCTGTAAAAACTCATGTGCATCACTACAGGAAGCACTTCGCAAAGAGACCAGCATAGTGCATTTTTATGAAAACATGATGGAAGACTGCAATTCTCCCGAAATCAAAAATTTCCTGACGGATATTATTGAATCAAGGAGATCTGAAATGTTAAAAATAATTCAGAAACTCAATGAGATCCATGCCCGGTCACAAATTGTGGATGGGGTAATATCGAGTTTTAATCCCGAAGCTTGACAGCTGTAAGTTGTATTGTTTTTAGCCGTTCACTCTAAAGGTTGAACGGCTTTTTTTTGTATATTACACTATGAAAAAGTTGTATTTAGATGTTTGTACTATTTGTCGCCCCTTTGATGATCAAAATCAAATAAGAGTTCGGATGGAGACTTCGGCATTCTATTTGATTTTGAGCCATGTTCACAAAGGACTTTACCAACTTAATATTTCGCCTGTTCATTATCGGGAAGTTGCGAGTATTTCTGATTCTTTTGAAAAGATACAAGTTGAAACTTTGTTGAGGACCTACGACCAAAATCATTTTTATGACCTACCGGTTGTTCTACAAAGAGCAGAAGAGCTCATTCGTAGAGGTTTAGGAATAGCAGATGCCACTCACCTCGCGATGGCAGAGCAGTGTTCAGACATTTTTATTACTTGTGATGACAAACTATTGAAAAAGGCAGCCAAACTTAGATTAAAAGTTTCCGTGACCGATCCATTAACATTTTGCATAAAGGAGAACCTGAAATGAAACCAAGTGAATTTATTGATGAAAATGAATTGTATCGAAAAGCAATGCTATTGTTATATGAGAACTTAGGACCAGTAGAAGCTTCCAGATTTTTATCTGTGGTTAAATCAAAAAGAATGGATTCTGTTAAAAGGCATCGTCAATGGCAGGAAGGTCTTGATAAAGATCAATTCTTTAAAGATATATTGCAAGAAAATGCTTCAATAACGCCGTACAAATGAAGTGATATTTCTTTCAGTATATTCAAAGTATGATGAAGAATTTATAATTTGTGCTTCAAACAGAAGGATTTTTTTATGCCAAATGAAATGATAAATAAAGCGATAGAGATATGCAGAAAACATGGTGTGACCAAACTTATTCTGTTTGGGAGTGCTGTTAATAATCTGGAAGATGCCAGGGATTTGGATTTTGCAGTTGAAGGGATAGAGGGATGGGGTCTGATTGAACTGGCAGCCGAGATTGAGAATCATTTGATGATTAACGTTGATGTTGTTTCTATCGAAGGGAATTCCAAATTTATTAACCATGTTTTCCCAAGGTCAAAAGTTCTTTATGCTTGAGTGCAGGTGATTTCCAATAAACTTCCTTGAAGAAAAAGAGGCTGTCCAATTTGGCAGCTTTTTTTTCAAATACCTACCAAACTTAAAAAATGGTTAAGCACTTTGACAATTCAGTTATTTTGTTATCATTCACTTCTATACAAAAAATATTTTGTGAGAAACAATATGAGAAATATATGCCATAAAATCAGTTATACCCTGATTATCACTTTGGCATGTTCTGTATCAGTTATGTCACAGATGACTCCATGGATACCTGTGGATACGATGCAAAATACATTTGGCACTGCGCTGCCTAATCTGGGTCCAATTGCCACTAGCCACTACTCTCCTCTGGTGATGATTCTTCATCGTGGGAAGTCCACTTATGCATCATCAAGTGCCCTGGTATATAATTTATCGACAGATAATGGAAATACATGGAGCAGGAAACTCCCACCGATCAATACGCAAATCGGTTTTGGTGCGAGATACCCAACCCTAACCCTCAAATTGGATTCCGGACAGGCATTACAAACCGCAAAGGCTTTTTCAACTTTTGGGCATGTAGCAGCAATACCCGAAATAGATCAGGGAGCGGCACTGGTTTCTGATATTTTTAATGCAACTTCCACCTCCGTAGCCTTTAACCAGATGACAGGTTCACGATTAGGGCAATTATGCTGGGCGAGTGACACAGAAAATCGTTTTTTCTGGGTTGGTCAAAATCCTTCCAATGGGAATCATACCCTGTTCAGAACCTCTGATCTTGTTAATATTGAATCATTCCCAATTATAAATTTATCAGATATTGCAGGGGAATTTATTCCGCTGCAAGGTGATTCATACAATGGGAAACTCTATTTTGGTTTTATCGCAGCCAAACCCGGAAGCGGCACTCCTTTGGTATATATGCCTGCTTATGTAACTTCAACTGATAATGGAGCCACCTGGTCACCTGTAAATTGGGTGGATTTTAGGCAGGCTCTTGGAGCATACAGATTTGACAGGTTGTGGGACTACAAGCCTAATGATCAATTCCTTCAATTACAAGGTGATATGGTGGTTGGATTTGACGGAAGAGTACATTTTGCACTTGGGCTCCAGGATACCAATATGTCTGTTGGACAAAATCGGAACGCGATTGTTGAAATTTTGCAGACGGGGAGTTATTGGTCGGCAGCAATGGTAGCTGAAAATTTGAGCGACATCTCCTGGTCAAAACTTGATGGTCCTGCCTTGGGACAGATGGGTTACAGTGTAAATATATCAGCAGGAAAATCGATGGGTGTTTATGCTGTTTCTTTTGTCCATCCACCTTTGAACAATCCGCTTGATTCACTTTGTGATGTTTATGTCGCTACCAGAACTGAAGGAACTTATTATTTTTATCCATTCAATTTAACTGAAACTCCGGGCAAAAATGAAAACAGCCATCACATGAGTCCCCGAATCTCTTTCAGTTCAGCAAATTCGGAATATTATGCAAGAATCATGTATAATTATCCTGCGGGGTATGAAGGTTATTTTCCGAATAATGGAGGGTATGATACTCAACCAAGCACAATTTATTTTACGAATTTTAATATACCGATTCCGCTCAGCCCTGTTGAATTTACCTCGTTTACTGCAAGAAGCATGAGCAGAGGAGTGGTTCTTGAATGGGTAACAGCAACCGAGAAAAACAATTATCTCTTCACAGTTGAGAAAAACAGCGGTGAAGGTTTTTTTGCGATTGGGAATGTGAACGGAGCCGGCACTTCAACACAATTTAATTCATACAACTTTACCGACAATACTCCAACTCCCGGAGCATTTTACAGAATAAAACAAACCGACTATGATGGTTCGTTTGCATATTCACAAGAGATTGAAACACCGACAGATTATCTGTATGATTTTAAGCTTGAGCAAAATTATCCAAATCCGTTTAATCCATCAACGGTCATCAGGTTCTCGTTACCCGTTGCAGGAACAACAACTTTGGATATTTATAACTCCCTCGGTGAAAAGGTTGTAACACTCTTGAACAAAGATCTTCCTGCCGGTGAACATCAAGTAAATTTTGAAGCCGGAAATCTCTCCGGTGGTGTCTATTTCTGTCAACTTCGCTCAGGGACTAAACAACAAATGGTGAAGATGTTGTTGGTAAAATGAGATTTGTTTAATCACTAAATCAATATTTAGTTTATACCCATCGAACTTAAACTGACTGTTGTTGTTTTTGCGAAAATTAACAACAGTCATTTTTTTTATGTCTAACTGTTCTTTATGAGTAATATATTCTCCGATTCGAATTTAATTCAAACTAAAGTATCGAAAAAACCAATCCCAACTGGAATGCCTGTCTTATTTGTGTCCTCTTAATTTGATCCTCATCATAAACGAGAACAAAACTTAAATTTGTAGCGAGCCATTTGTTAACCTGTGCTGTAACAAGGCTTTCCCAACGGACATCCCAAATATCAAGTTTTTTGAAGGGTGAAAAAAGAGAGAGTTTGCTCACATAAAGTACATTTTCGGCTATCGGGATTTTTAGATCAGTGACGCTGTTTAATCCGAGGTCAAACTTAAATTTTTCAATCTCGGCAGTTGTGGGGTCATCAGCTTCGAAGTAGTATTCGTTTGAGATTATTTCTCTGGCTGCGAGGTCAAAACGGGTTTGAACATATTCGGATTTATCGTATAAAAGGCCAATACCTTGAGTAATATAGGCAGGATCAAAAAAATCGGAAATCTTTGGTGCAGGGTCAACTTTATAATTATACCCCGTTGTAATTTGTGTGAGGAAAGTGTTCGAAGCAGCAAACTTGAATATCCATCCAAGATCTCTCGCAACAAGATTTTCCATAAATATTTCATTTTCATTTTGTTTATTAGGTTGGTCGCCTGCTTGAGTCCTGCCAAAAATAGCTCTTAACTGATTTTTGAAAACCCAGTGTTCTGATTTGTAAACCAACCCAAAATTAACATAACTGTTCCAGGCAATTGCATTTTCTCCACCCTTTGCCCAGTCGGAAAAACTTACTTGTGAAAAATTAAATCCGGCGGTAAGTGATGGATTCCATTTATATAACATAGAATCGGGAATTTCTTGAGCTTTTACTGAAAAAACAAACAATATAATGAGGAGAATAGTATAAGATCGCATAAAACTTCTCTTTGTTATGGATTAACTGAGTAAAATAAAATACAAAAATAAGAAATTTAGTGAAGTTGTCGATTTAGAAGTGGCACAAGAAAAGCTTATATTTCGTTCCAATCTTTTTCAATTCCTAAAAAAAACAGACCCACACAAAATGCTTGGAAAACTTATTCTGGAAGATGGCAGCGAATACAATGGTACCGTATTTGGTGCAGCTCGCTCATCCGCCGGTGAAACTGTATTCAGCACTGCTGTAACCGGCTATACCGAAAGTCTCTCTGATCCTTCTTATTCCGGTCAGATATTAACCCTTACCTTCCCGCTTGTTGGGAATTACGGGATACCCGGAAAGGCAAGGGATGAAAACATTGCAAAATATTTTGAATCTGACAAGGTGCAGGCTTCGGGACTCATTGTGAACAATTACTCACCTGAATATAGTCATTGGAATGCGGAGAGGAGTCTCTCAGACTGGCTTGAGGAATATGGTGTTCCCGGATTAACAGGTATAGACACCAGGGCATTAACCCAAAAACTCAGAGAAAAAGGCTCTCTTCTTGGTAAAATTGTAATTGATGAGGATATTCCATTTTTTGATCCCGATAAACATGATCTTCTTCAGAAGGTGACAATTGAAAAAATTGACGAATTGGGTAACGGGAAATATAAAATCATGTTGGTTGATTGTGGAAGTAAAACCAATATTATCAGGTGTCTAATGAGTCGGGATGCCACAGTTATCAGGGTTCCATGGAACCACGATTTTTCAACAGAGGAGTATGACGGGCTTTTTATTTCAAATGGTCCGGGGAATCCCAAAAGAGCAGGGCTTATAATTGACAATCTCAAAAAGGCATTTCAAAAAGAGAAACCGATTATGGGAATTTGTCTCGGTCATCAACTAATGTCGCTTGCTTCCGGGGCGGATACATTAAAAATGAAATATGGCCACAGAAGTCACAATCAACCTGTCCTTCTTTACAACACAGACCGCGCTTTTATAACATCACAAAATCATGGATATGTTGTGGATAACCCCACAATTCCGGCTGAGTGGGAACACTATTTTGTGAATCTAAATGATGGAACAAATGAAGGAATTTATCACAAATCTCTCCCATACTTTTCGGTTCAGTTCCATCCTGAGGCTTCAAGCGGACCAACCGATACGGAATTTCTCTTTGATGAATTTATGAATATGGTGAAAAGAGGGAGTAAATAATGAACCCAAGAGTGAAAAAATTGAATAAAGTTGTGATCATCGGTTCCGGTGCATTAAAAATTGGTGAGGCGGGTGAATTCGATTACAGTGGTTCACAGGCGCTTAAAGCACTCCGTGAAGAGGGTGTTAAAACCGTTTTGTTGAATCCAAACATTGCAACCGTTCAGACTTCGGAAGACCTTGCCGACAGAGTCTATTTTCTACCCGTTACTCCATGGTTTGTTGAGGAAATAATTAAAAAAGAGAAGCCTGACGGAATTCTTCTCTCTTTTGGTGGTCAGACAGCACTGAACTGTGGCGTTGAACTCTACAGAGCAGGTACTTTGGCAAAATATGGCGTTGAGGTGTTGGGAACCCCTGTTGAGGCGATAATTGAGACGGAGGACAGAGAACTTTTTGCCAGAAAACTTGAATCTGTAAACATAAAAACACCAAAAAGTTTTGCTGTTACTTCGGTGGATGATGCAGTTAAAGCTGCTGAAACAATCGGTTATCCTTTGATCATAAGGGCAGCTTATACATTGGGCGGGCAGGGGAGTGGATTTTGTCACGATCTTGATTCTTTAAAAGAGATGGCAGATTTGGCATTTTCTTATTCTGACCAGATTCTTGTAGAAGAGTCTCTTAAGGGATGGAAAGAAGTTGAATATGAAGTGGTTCGCGACAGATACGATAACTGTATTACAGTGTGCAACATGGAAAATTTTGATCCACTTGGAATCCATACCGGAGAAAGTATTGTAGTGGCACCATCTCAGACTCTCTCAAATGATGATTATCAGCTTTTGCGAAATATTTCGATTAAACTCATCAGGCATATCGGAATAGTTGGTGAATGTAATGTACAATTTGCTCTTGATCCCAAATCACAGGATTATCGGGTGATTGAAGTGAATGCACGATTAAGTCGCTCTTCTGCCCTGGCATCAAAAGCAACGGGGTACCCTCTTGCATTTGTTGCTGCAAAACTTGCCCTTGGTTATGGCCTTCATGAATTAAAAAACAATGTTACGAAAGTGACTTCGGCACTTTTTGAGCCGGCACTCGACTACATTGTAGTAAAAATTCCCAGATGGGATCTTGACAAGTTTTCGGGGGTTTCGAAGAAAATTGGAAGTTCCATGAAGAGTGTCGGGGAGGTAATGGCAATCGGCAGAACCTTCGAAGAGGCGATTCAAAAGGGATTGCGTATGATTCGTCAGGCGCGACATGGATTTGTGGGAACAAGAGAAGCTCCTGTTACCGACTTAAAAGCACAACTTCAGGAACCCACCGACAAACGGATTTTTTACATCTCTGAGGCATTTGAAGAGGGGATGTCGGTTGAAGAAATCCATTCTTTAACAAAAATTGACAATTGGTTTCTTGGAAAACTTAAAAATATATTTGATCTAAAAAACGAACTGTTGAAGTTTGATACACTGTCTAACTTACCCGATGAACTTCTCGCTAAAGCCAAAAGGTATGGATTCAGCGATTTCCAGATCGCACGATTTGTTTTAAAATCACATGACCGGCTGATTGAAGAAGATATTATGCTGGTTCGGAATGAGAGAAAACTGCGCGGAATTCTGCCCGTGGTAAAACAAATTGACACTCTGGCGGCGGAATATCCTGCCCAGACAAATTATCTCTACCTTACCTACTCCGGAACCGAACATGATATTAGCTATGAAAATGATCAAAAAAGTGTAATAGTGCTTGGGTCTGGGGCTTACAGAATAGGGAGCTCTGTGGAATTTGACTGGTGTTCGGTTTCCGCACTAACAACAGTCAGGAATGAGGGGTATCGTTCGATAATGATAAACTATAACCCCGAAACCGTGAGTACCGACTATGATATTTGTGACCGGCTCTACTTCGATGAACTTTCGTTTGAAAGAGTCATGGATATAGTTGACCTCGAATCTCCTTTTGGAGTGATTGTAAATTCAGGCGGACAGATTCCAAACGGACTTGCCACCAGATTAAATGATCAAAATGTCCCAATTCTTGGTACTTCAGCTGAATCGATTGACCGTTCTGAAAATCGCCATAAATTTTCAGAGATGCTCGATCAGCTTGGGATAGATCAGCCGAGATGGAAAGAGCTTACCTCCATTGATGATATTGTTCAGTTTGCAGATACGACCGGGTTTCCACTTTTGATCCGGCCTTCTTATGTGCTGGCAGGTTCGGCTATGAATGTTGTCTCCAACCGGGAAGACCTGGAATATTTCCTTAAAGAAGCTGCTACAGTTTCAAAACAATATCCCGTTGTGGTCTCAGAATTTATCGAAAACGCGAAAGAAATAGAGTTTGATGCTGTTGCAAACCATGGCGAAATTGTAGTTTATACAGTCTCTGAACATGTTGAGTTTGCAGGTGTTCACTCGGGTGATTCAACAATTATTTTTCCGCCACAAAAAATTTATGTGGAAACCAGCCGTTTGATCAAAAAGACTGCCCAAAGAATCGCCCGGGAATTAAATATCACAGGTCCCTTTAACATCCAGTTTATTGCAAGGGATAACTATATTAAAGTTATCGAGTGTAATCTAAGGGCATCGAGATCATTCCCGTTTGTATCTAAAGTGCTTAAGGTTAATCTTATCGAACTGGCGACCAAAGCAGCTTTGGGACTTCCGGTGGAAAAACCGTCAAAATCAGCGTTTGATCTCGAATATATAGGAGTGAAAGCGTCACAGTTCTCATTTCACAGGTTGAGTGGTGCCGATCCCGTTTTAGGTGTTGACATGACTTCCACGGGTGAAGTTGGTTGCATAGGTGACGATTTTTATGAGGCGTTGCTCAAGGCGATGTTATCGGTAGGGTATCGTTTGCCCGTTAAAAAGATTTTTCTTTCAACAGGTACTGTTCGTGATAAGGTTGAGTTGCTTGAACCTTGCAGACTGCTTAAATCCGGAGGTGTTGAACTGTTTGCAACTGCCGGGACAGCAAAATTTCTTCAAGACCACAATATTGAGTGTACTACCGTTTCATGGCCTGATGAAGAATCACATCCCAATTCGCTTGATATGATTCGGGAGAAAAAATTTGATCTTATTGTAAATATTCCAAAGAATAATTCAAGAGATGAACTTAACAACGACTACACAATCAGGCGGAGTGCGGTTGATTATAACATCCCTCTTATCACTAATGCAAGACTTGCATCAGCTTTTATTGAAGCCATGAACAGATATACAGTTGATCAGATTGCAATAACAGGATGGGACGAATATAAATCGTAAAAATAAAAGTTTTGATATGGAACATGTGGTCAAATAAATTGTTTAATTAGAGTAGTAAATTTTTAATCATCACACAAAAAAAATCATCAGAGGCAAAGATGTCTAAGATAAGCAGAACAGCATTGGCTGTTTTCTTCAGTATTGTATCCATAATTGGTGTATCAGCCCAATCAAATATAGATTTTACTCTAAAAGGTAAACTCCTTGGAAGCAACGGCAAACCAATGCCGAAATCAGATATATATGTTTTCACAGATGCAATGTCTTTCTTTGCATCAACCACCCCCGTTCCGGTTAAGGGTGACGGTTCTTTCGAGTTACAATTTAAAACCCCCGGATATTATTCAGTCGCTTTTTGTGGCTTGGGGCATACAATGTATATGGCATCAATTCCCGTATTTGATGTTAAGGGAGTTACGGAGATTGAAGTAAAACTTTCCGTTACAAAAACAGAGTTGTTTCCTAATGTAATGGGGTTTAAATCAAATGCCGGAATTGATTTTTTTCTTCCTGAATTTGTAAAAAAAGGGAGTGACGGTAAATATTCGTTCAAAATTGACAAAAAAATCGATACACTCTTAGTGCAACTTACCGGTAGAGCATACTCCACTCCGGCAGGATTTGAGTATCCGGGAGCTCAATATGTTTCAGACAGTCTTGGCGGGTTTCACACCGTTTTCTACAATGTAAAACCGGGATTCACGATTAGTGTTGATCCAACAAAACTTCCTGAATTGACAGGGAACAATACTGAATCGATTGTTTTTCTTAGTGATCCGGCTAACATAAAAGAAGCGTTTGATGCTGCTGAAAAACCAAATCGAAATTTTGAAGAGGTTAATCTTCAAACATTTAACTATTACAAAGACTTGTTCAAAAACGGGAAATCTAAAGCTGCAAAAGATATTGCCGCTGTTCAACTTTTTACTTATCACATCACAGCAGAATATCCCGGTGTAGAAAACATTGAGGAAGTGATTAATGCAATAACTGCTGATAACATTGCATGGAGCAGAAACTTCTACGGCTTAACCGATATCATCGAGCAAAAACCTCAGGCTGAACAGTCAAAGTTTGTGTCCGATATATTTGAAAACACGGCAAGTATCGATCTTAAGATGTATATCCTTTACTATTTAAAAGGTAAACCACAACTCGTGAGTGAAGAAAAATATGCGGAGATGTTTGGCGAATACAAAAAAATTGCGACCGATGAAAAATATGCGTACTCTTTAACCGATCTTAAACCTGCCATTCCGCTTGGTGAACAAAAAGTTGAAGATTTTACGGTAAAAATGATTGATAGTAAAGATTTCTCCCCAAAACAACTTGAGGGGAAATATTACCTTATCGATTTCTGGGGTACCTGGTGCATGCCATGTATCGAGGAGATTCCAAGTATCGAAAAAGCTTATGCAAAATTTAGCTCCAAAGGTTTCGAGATCATCAGCCTCGCGTTTAATTCCCCCGAGGAAGATTTCAAAAATCAGAGGAAAAAAACCCCAATGCCATGGCTGCATGCATTGTTGAGTGATGCAGATGCTGACAAGCTTGCGATGCTTTATAATGTTCAGTACATCCCTAAAATGCTTCTCGTTGGTCCTGATGGAAAGATCATCGCCAATGAAGAAACTCTTAGAGATGGCGGTCTGGAAAAGAAACTTGAAGAAATCTTCAAATAACATTTCATTTTTTGGTTACACATGTTTCGGCATGTGTAACCAATTTTTTTTGTCCCACCCCAGCCATAATTAACCCGTCCAGACGGGTTTTTCTGTCAGCTTCTTTCACTCTCTTATGCCACAAAAAAAATCGCAAAAAATGACTAAATTGAAGGTTGTAATTATAAAAAAGTGGACAAAATGAAAGAAGTGGATCAGTTATATAAAATAAGACATTCGCTGGCGCATATTATGGCGCAGGCGGTTCTTGAGCATTATCCCAAAGCCAAAATGGGTTTTGGCCCCCCGGTTGACAACGGTTTTTATTATGATTTTGATTTTGGTACCGAAAAAATATCTTCTGAAGATTTTAAGAAGATCGAAAAATCGATGTACAAAATCATCAATCAAAAACAGGAATTTAGCATTTACTACAAACCTTTGGATGAGGCAATTGAGCTTCTTGCAGGCATGGATCAATCATATAAGGTTGAGTATGCAAAGGAACTTGTGGAAACGGGGCAGGCTGAAGATCAGGGATTAAGTTTTTATGTAAATGGTTCTTTTACTGATATGTGTGAAGGTCCACATATAAACAACACCGGTGAAATACCCCCAAAATGTTTCAAATTGGACAGGATATCGGGTAGCTACTGGCGTGGTGATGAGAAAAAACCGATGCTCACCAGAATCTATGGTCTTGCTTTTGAAAATGAAGAAGAGTTAAAAGACTACATCAGAAGGCGTGAACTCGCTATGCAGCGTGATCACAGGAAACTCGGTGCAGAACTTGAGATTTTCCTGATTGATGATGAAGTTGGAACCGGACTTCCTCTGTGGCTTCCAAATGGAGCTGTTATAAGAGCAGAACTTGAAGCATGGGCAAAAGATGTGGAGTTTAAAGCCGGTTATCACCATGTTTCAACTCCGTCCCTTAGTAAATCCACACTATATCTGAGATCGGGGCATCTTCCTTATTACGCAGAATCGATGTTCCCTCCGATGGTTTTGGATGAGAATACTGAATATTATTTAAGACCGATGAACTGTCCGCATCACCATAAAATTTATGGATTTAGACCGAGAAGTTACAGAGAGCTCCCTTATCGTCTTGCTGAATATGGTGACATGTTCCGTTATGAAAAACACGGTTCACTTTCCGGATTACTCCGTGTAAGAGCCATGTGCCTGAACGATGCTCATATCTATTGCGAATATGACCAGGTAAAAGAGGAATTTGCGAAGGTTATGGACCTCTACAAATATTATTATGATTACCTCCGACTTGGAAATTTCAGAGTAAGACTCTCCCTGCATGATTCCGAAAGTGATAAATATGTCAAGGATGAAGAGGAATGGCAGTTTAGTGAGGATATCGTAAGAGAAATTCTTAATGAAAACAAGATCGACTTTATCGAAGAACGCGGTGAAGCTGCTTTCTACGGTCCCAAAGTTGACATCCAGATTAAAAACCTGCTCGGCAGGGAAGAGACTGTATCAACCTGTCAACTCGATTTTGTGATGGCAAAAAGATTTGATCTCTGGTATTCCGCCAAAGATGGTACAATGAAACAGCCATACATACTTCACAGAGCACCTCTTTCAACACATGAGAGAATGATTTCATTTTTGATTGAGTTCTGGGGCGGAGCGTTCCCAACATGGATGGCACCAAATCAGGTGATGCTGATACCAGTGAATGAGGGAGTGGTTGACTATGCAATGGAAATGAAACAGAAGATGACAGAGCTGGGAATCAGATGCGACATCGATGTTTCTGATGATTCATTCAACAAAAAAATCCGTAAGGCAGTAACTAAAAAGACTCCAAATATGTGGATCATCGGCGAAAATGAAAAAGCCGAAGGCACAATTACCTGGAGAAGATACTGTGTCCAGGATCAGATCAAAATGTCAGCTGATGCTGCGATTGATAAAATTGTTCATTTGAGAACTAACAGAATAATGGACAACTTCGCGGATGTTCAGATCTAAAAGCTGATATTTTAGTTCATTTTTCACTAAATGTGAAGATGCACTTTAGATCACCCTGAAAATTTCAAAGGG
>Ga0209570_1000966_pt1 | contig 20639 bp, 22 predicted proteins | sample EBPBio172007_DNA_FD_185861 | JGI IMG/M metagenome (GOLD analysis project Ga0209570, IMG submission 185861) | Wastewater treatment Type I Accumulibacter community from EBPR Bioreactor in Madison, WI, USA - Reactor 1_9/17/2007_ DNA (SPAdes)... | ecosystem: Engineered > Bioreactor > EBPR >... | reverse complement strand
GGAGGTATATATTCCTGAAGTGATAATAGTCAAAAAATAATATGGATAAGAGCAACTCTATCCTCGTTCTTTGAAAACTATGAGGCATTTCGATTAGCCCCATCCCATCCTTCCCCGACGGGGAAGGCGAAAAAAGCGGGGCGGAGTTTCTGATTCAATCCCGCAGGGATGATATGATAATAGAAAAATGCGTTAATAAAAAATAAAATCCCGCAGGGATGACATATTCTATGAATATACCGCTCCTTCGGAGCTTGAATGAAATTATATCCCGAAGGGATGACATGTCTATGACTATATCGCTCCTTCGGAGCTTGAATGAAATGTAATCGCAAAGAGATGGAATGATAATAGAAAAATAATGTTTGTTAACTTGCCCCATCCCGTCCTTCCCCCGACGGGGAAGGCAAAAAAAGCGGGGCGCAGTTTTGGGTACATAATCCACCCCGTCAGACTACGTCTGACACCCCTCAATGAGGGGAATTTTTCCATCTTTATGACCTGTGCTTGGCAAATTGCAGAAGCATTGAGTCAATACAATCGCGTTCAGTCAAAAAATGAGTAATTTTGGAAAGGCATCAAAAGTATAAAGCAAAGTCACTCAACCATGAGCATGCGAAAAGTGAATTGGTAAAGCTGATAATGTGGCGGTGGCAGCCGCTAAAATGAGAAAGATATGTGACAAGGGTCTGGTGAAAAAGTAACTATTTGGTGGTGATTATTTTATTTCTTTGAAATCAATTGAAAAAAGTTAAAAATTCTTTAAGGACATACATGAATAATACAGAAAATTTTTTAATTATTTACCTTCCACCGGAAACAGATGTATTACAGTATGGGTTTAAGAAACCTGTGTTTGAATGGGCAGGCGAAGAATTTCCTCAAGGTACATTTGAATTTACTTTTAACAATTTACTTACAGTATGTTTAAATGAAACTAACTACCCTCGAAAGCACACATTAGTTAATAATCTTTTGCCGAGTATAATGAATCCCGAAACATGGGTTCGATTAGATATGGATCCACATACCATAGGTGAAATGGATAATTTAGTGTTTTCTGATAATGCTTGTAGTGATAAAAATATTGTAGTAAATTTTTTTAGAGAAATTTTAAGGGACAATAGTTTTTGGATTGTTGTTTATATTATAGATGAGAGCCCTTATGAACTTGTCTCTTGCGCTATAGAACAGCTAAAAGATTTCCTAAAAAAAGCTTTAGAAGCAGAAAAATCTGTTGTAATTTTTAGTCCAAGATTGTTAGAAGAATGCATCAATTCTCCTGGGGAGGAATTTATAAATGAGTAACTTTATAGATTTATTAGAAAGTCAATTATCAAAAGAATATGGACTTGAGTTTGTTGAAAAAGAAATAATGCTGTTATTTTTAGCAATCTCAAAAACAGAAACATTTGATGAAACTGAATTGATATTTAAAAATTTAGAAGACATACAGTTGGTGTTGGCAAAAGCAATATTTAAAAATAAAATGGAGGTGTCTGAATTTTTATCAGATTTTGTATCTAATTTTGACAGAATCGATGATATTATAACACAAAAAATTTTATATGAAGAAATAAAGTCAAAATATACTAATTAGTTCGTGCTTCCTCCCCTTTGTTCTTTGAACACTATTATTACAGACAACACAGATATTTTACTCTAAAACATATATCAATATAATTCTGAAAGAAACAAAAAAAGGGTTGCCTCAATAATGAAGCAACCCTTTGCCATACGAAGTGCAACAGTATGATTTACCGTACAATCATGCAAGGTAAAGTCAAAGTTTTCGCTGATGTATGCACTTGAATATAATATGCACCCGCTGTTAATTCACTTGTATTAAGTGCGAAAGAATTGGCACCATCCACAGCAGTCATTGAATATTGTCCCACAATAGCACCCACAGCATCATAAATGCTAATCCGAACATTAGTACCTTGTTCTGCCGTAAAATGGACGGTGGCTGATGTTTGAGCGGGATTAGGAACAATGCTATTACCCGTTTGCGCTACTGTTCCTTCGTCAACACCAACGCTGATAGCCGGTGATAACGATTGTTGTACTTCAGTCATAGTAGCATCGCCCTCAACAATTACTTCCGATACAGCCGGTGTATAACCCACACGTTCGATATGAAGAGTGTAAGTACCCTTCGTTAATGTGCTCATTTCAAAGAGTCCTTCCGCATTGGACAGAGCAAAATCGCGTACAATACCTTGTGCATCCACGGCATAAGCAATAGCGCCATTCATTGGCTCAGCACCTTGTACATTGTCATTTTTGATGCTTGGTCCATTTTTGCGTACCCAACCACGAATGCCTGCTTTGCCGAATAAGGATCGTAAGTCATTAAGTTTGATGGCAATTTGCGATGTGCTTGTTTCGCTGACAGTGACGAGTGTTGCTTTTTGCCATTCTAATGTTGCAAAATCATTGAGTTTGTAAAATCCGGGAACAGCCGCAACTCCGGTAGGGAATGCAAAAAATAAATATGTACCGGATTTGAGTTTTTCAAAATTGAAATTACCATCGGGCGCATTGGTTGAACGCACTGTAAGTCCTGCAATACCTTCATTTGTTGTCGGCAATCGGAATGCGATGACTGATGATGCAATTGGTGCGCCGTTGCTATTGCTTACAATACCAACAACACGATTATTTTCTTGTTGATTGCATGGAGTAAGATTGAAGCTAATCGTATCTAATGCCTGAGCATTACCGCGTAAAGAAAGAATAGTGGCTTGAGTTCTGTCATTGGTTTCTTTATAGTATTGGTCAAGATAGCACAGAGTGCTTCCCATACCATTACGCCCTTGTGTACAATGCACGATATAATCACCTTCGGGTAATTCAATAGAATATATACCTCCATTAGCTGTCATTGCACTGAATGTTTGACCACCATTTACGGCGGTACGGTTCACATTGATAAAACTTACAAAAGCAAAGTCTATGGGTTTAAACTGCTGACCGGAATTATCACCGACTTGACCGATAACTCTATAAGTTTTAGGAACAGAAACTGCATCAAGTACAAAATTTACTATCGCTGAATCACCACATTGTAGAGAAATTGGTGTAGCCAATTTATAATCTTTTACATCATCATGATATTCGGATTCATAGCCATAGGCACTGCAAAATAGACGATAATTATCTGATTGCACCGGCAAATAATAAAAGCCATCCACAATTTTACTGACAAACACACCGCTGTCTTGACCATTATTGCTTGAACGGTCACCAAATGCTAAAACATATCCATCCTTGATATTATTGCCGTTTTCGTCTTTGACTGTGCCGAAAAATCCGGCTGCTTGTCCCGGACAATCAAGCACGAGGAAATTCACAACATGCAATGCTGCTTGTCCAATGGGGAACCCCTGTTCATTCCGTACTGAAAAAACTCCTTGAAATCTGCCGGGCTTGCTTGGTGTATAGGTAAAAAGTCCTGTTTTTTGATCGAAAGTAAATGAGCTTAAATAAGACTGTGGATCGCCTGTAAAATCTTCTTGGATATATGCACCTGAGGGTAATCCGTTCGTCCATGTATTGCCATAATCTGTTGAAAAACGGACAGTTACCCTATGAGAATTTGGACGCATAGTCTTAACAACATCAATAGATGAAGTAAATTCTACCATCAATTCAGATGGCTGTCTTTGTACTGTATGGGTCACGCCGCCGGTACTGTCTGATTGACTATTACCGTATTGTGCAATCAAATTAAGTACGTATGTGCCTTCTCTAAGTTGAACACCAAACAAAGCTGAATACTTCGATGGACCTCCGGATGCCTGCTGACGTGTAATAGTGACTGAAAACGTTTCGCCTGTGGTGCCTTGTGTTGGTTTTCTTTGGACAATAAGTACAAATAAATCCGGCACCGGCATATCGCCTGTCATTGTCCAATCAATGGCAAGATTATAACGTCCGATTGCTTCATAGACATCACGTACCGCCGTGATTTGCGGTTTCGGCAACATCTGAGCCGAAAGTCCTGATAGACCAACAAAGAACAGTGCTGCACAAAGCCACAGTGTTCGTAAAGAGAGAAGATGTGTTCTCATAGGATGACTCCTAAAGATAAGTTGAAAAATGATGGTACAACATGTACCGTGTTCAATAAACTTACCACAATAACACATCCATTTTTTAAGCGTTGCAAAATCTTCACAAAAAAATCTTTATTCACACAAACAGAGAATTTCCGATTTTTGTGCATGATTTTCACCATAACGGCAGCATAGCTATGAAATACTCACTCTTACTTATTATCCTCATGATGCTTCATTCTCAACACGATACCATTGCTCAACGCTTTATTCCGCCACCAACGCCATCGGTGCCTGTCGCCGACACGGTGCATGGCAAGATACTGACCGATAACTATCGTTGGCTCGAAGACAAACAAGATGAGAAAGTAAAAGAGTGGACACATAATCAACATAATGCCACACTGGGTTATCTGAAATCTTTACCGGCAATCGAAGGATTAGAACAAGAAATACGCTCCTATTTGCAACGCGACATTATCGGCAGTCCGTTTTTTGTTGCCGACAAACAATTCTTTTACAAGAAAGTAAAGAATGCCGCACAATCTTCATTAATGCAAAGGGAGAAAGATGGTACAGAACATGTCTTATTTAATCCTTTAGATATAGATCCATCAGGCAAAACATCCATTTCATTTACGGATTTTACTTTGAAAGCCGATCGAGTATGTATAGGAACACAAACCAAAGGATCAGAAATCAATACCGCTCGCATTATTGATGTGGCAACAGGGAAACAACTCGGTATGGAATATCAGAATATTAATAGCTGGAGTTGGACTGCCGATGAAAACTATGCCTATATATCCATACGTTCCAAAGAAATTGTGGCAAAGCAAGAACCAATAAAAAATTATAAATTAAAAGTCGGTAGTCCCATAGAATCTGCAGAATTTATGATAGCACCGACGGATGCTAAAAATGTATCGTCCGTAAGTGATGCCTATGACCCGCAATCATCCATAACTCTCACCATATTTTCTCAAGGTGATTTCATAAGTAATACGCTTTTATCTCGTGAAGTCAGCTCCAAAGAGCCACCTGTGGAAATATATTCCGGCAAACAATACAGAGCATTCCCATATTTGTGGAAAGATAAATTATACTTTTTTACCAATGATAATGCGCCCAATTATAAAATAATGGTTGCGGATGCAAAAAACCCTCATTATAGTCAATGGAAAACACTTATACCCGAAGGAAAAACTGTCATCGAGGAGTATGAATGTACATCAGACTATATTCTCGTGAAAGATAAAAAGGATATAATGAGCAGAATAATGGTATATAGATATGATGGCACTTTTGTCAAAGAATTGAATTTACCCGAATTAGCGAATGTTGGCTCCATGAGATATCACCGTGAGAGTAATTCTGTATATCTGTCTTTAACATCCTTTACAGCACCGAGTAAATTATATAAGATTGATGGTGAAACTTTGGAATGGACATTTATTTTTCAAGAACCGTCGCCTATCAATACTGACAATATCGAAGCAAAAATAATTATGTATCCGGGCAAAGACGGCACCAAAATACCAATGTTTATCATTCATAAAAAAGGATTACAATTGGATGGTAATAATCCGACTCTTTTATATGGTTACGGTGGATTCAACAATGGAATTTCACCCGGATTTATTGGTCTAATGTCGGTATTTATTCAGCGTGGCGGTGTTTATGCTCGTGCAGGTATTCGCGGTGGTGATGAATATGGCGAAGCATGGCATCGTGACGGTATGCAGCATAAAAAGCAAAATACCTTCGATGATTTTATTGCAGCCGCGGAATATCTTATTGCCGAGAAATATACATCACCAAAAAAATTAGCGTGTGAAGGTGGAAGTAATGGTGGATTATTGGTAGGAGCCGTCACAACACAAAGACCTGATTTATTTGCAGCGGCGGTATGCGGTGTGCCTTTGCTTGATATGGTGCGTTTTCACAAATTTCTTATAGCACGATATTGGATACCCGAATATGGCGATCCCGATAAAAAGGAAGATTTCGACTATATTCTCACATATTCACCGTATCACAAAATTCCCAATACATCATTACCCGCAATGATGGTGACGGCAGGAGAAAATGATGTGCGCGTAGATCCTCTTCATGCGAAAAAATTTGTGGCTGCTTTACAAAACAATCCTTCGCAAAAACAACCTGTACTCTTGTATATGGAATTTGACAGCGGACATGGCTCCGGAAAATCCATACAACAACAAATTGATGATATTGCATTTAAATGGCGATTTGTTATGTACAATTTGGGCATGAAATAATTCTTCATTATGTGTTCACAACAATTAAGAGTGCTTATCCAATAGTATTATATTATTGCGATGTCTTCTGTAATTGATAGAATGTTTGTGTGCTTTCGGCAGTAAATAGAACAATAAATCCGGTATAATATATCCACACAGCAATAATGGTAAGAACGGCAAATACTCCATAGACACTGCCAAAAGAAGAAATAGTTGCCACATACCAAGCAAAAATATAGCGTGCAATTTCCCATAAAACCACAGCGATAATGCTACTGCCATAGGTAATCATACGCGGTAATTTTTTATTGGGAAGTATGCGATACATAAAAAGGAAAAAAAGAAAAAGCGATACAATTCCTACTATTTCCGCTGTGATACCAGTAAGCCATTCAATTGGTAAATCTGATGAAAATTGCGAACCGAAAGATATAAAAATTGCTATAGCAGATGGAATAAATGATGCTATACCCAATAAGACAAGAAAGAGTAATGTCAGCCCCATATCACGAATTTTATTGATAATATAGGAGCGTCGAGGAATTATTCCGAAAATATGATTAAGCGATGTGCGCACAGCACTCAGCAATACGGATGCGCTCCATAATAATACCAAAAGACCAATTCCTCCGGCGGCAGATCCATACGCATAAAATTTTCTTACTTCGCTAAGGACAATTGCGCCGGCTTGCACTCGAAATGATGTCTCGGGAAAAAAATCACGAATAAATGCCAAGACCGCTTGTTCTACTTGTTCTTGACTGATGAGCAAGCCCGCAAGAGATAGACCCACAAGCATAAGCGGAATCACGCATAAAAGCGCATTATATGCTATGCCCGCAGACAACAAAAACACATTGTGAGAGGAAGCATTCTGTATAGTTGCCCGCATAAAAGTATAAGCGGTAATAATCATTCGGAGTAATAAGCTCATGGGATATGACAATCGGTTTTATGACAAATTAGGTGTTTTTTATGATACTGCATAGCAGATAAATAGCAATCCTTGTCATTGCTGTGTCGTTTCATGGTAATTTTGCAAGAATTTTTACGTCAAAAACTCACATAAGATGGCAATGGCTGGCAATGTAAAACATCTGCGCACCATGCTATAGTTTCAAGAACAATGACAATTACACAATTTTTTATCATTATTTAACTCTAACAATGGCATCACGTTACACATCGTACCTGACAATTGAACGGCTGGGCACGGCTGTTGGTCAGGAAGTAACCCTCAATGGTTGGGTCTATGACACCACCGGCAAGGGCAAATTACAATTTGTTAAATTGCGCGACGGCAGCGGCATTTGCCAATGCGTTGCATTCAAACCCAATTTGCCCGAAGAGGTCTTTGAGAATATCCGCTCATTAACACAGGAATCCTCTGTCAGTATTACGGGCACTGTACGGGAAGAACCCCGTGCTCCCGGTGGCTATGAGCTTGACATCACGGGAGTAAAAATCCATCAGATTGCTTCCGATTATCCCATCACACCCAAAGAACATGGCATTGAATTTTTGATGGAACATCGCCACTTGTGGTTACGTTCGGCTCGCCAACATGCCATCATGCGCATTCGTTCGGCAGTGGTGAAAGCAATACGCGATTTCTTCGATGGTAATGGCTTCCGTCTTATGGATTCTCCCATTCTTACACCAAATGCTTGTGAGGGAACTTCCACTTTATTTGAAACAGAGTATTTTGATTTAGGTAAAGCATATTTGTCACAATCAGGGCAATTATATGCTGAAGCGACTGCTATGGCTTTGGGAAGAGTTTATACTTTTGGTCCAACATTCCGCGCCGAAAAATCCAAAACACGCCGCCATTTGACAGAATTTTGGATGGTAGAACCCGAAATGGCATATTTCGATTTAAATGATGACATGGATTTAGCCGAAGATTTAGTCGAATATATAGTACAATATTGCTTGAAAACATGTCAGCAAGAATTGGCAACTTTAGGGCGCGATATTTCCAAATTAGAAAAAGTACGCAGACCTTTCCACCGTATGAGCTATTCTGAAGCGGTCGAATGGCTTAATAAAAATAATGTCAAATTAATAAAGAAAAATGCAGATGGCACAGAATCCCAAACAGATTTTCCTTGGGGTGAAGATTTTGGTGCGCCGCAAGAAGAAGCCATTATGGAGCAATTTGACAAACCATGTATTATTCACCGTTATCCGGCAGAAGTAAAAGCATTTTATATGAAACGCGACCCCGAGAATATGAAAGTTGCTTTGGCTATGGATATGCTAGCTCCCGAAGGTGCGGGCGAAATTATAGGCGGCAGTCAGCGTGAAGATAATTATGATGTATTATTGGAACGTGTTCGCCATGAGAATTTGCCCGAAGAAGCATTCCAATGGTATCTGGATTTACGAAAATTCGGCTCGGTGCCTCACAGCGGTTTTGGTCTGGGCGTAGAAAGAACAGTAAAATGGATTTCGGGCGCTGAACATATTCGTGAAGTTATTCCATTTCCGAGAATGATTTACCGAATAGTTCCTTAAAATAAATATCTAAAAAAAAAGGCGAGGATTTTATCCCCGCCTTTTTTTGTGCAGATTATTCACTGCTGTATCGAAATAATCAAATTTGCGGTTATTTTTTTTTAGTTTACGACAATACTTATTCCGGCGAAAGATGCTATTTCAACATCTTTGCCCTCGATTTTTCTATATAATTTGGTAATAAACTTGGTTGATCCCTTCTTTTTCCCGACAATATTAAAGGCAAATGGTTCATCTTGACTTGGAGGAACTATTGCAGCAATAGTAGCATCTTCTGTAACAATAGAGATAAAATATTCCGCAGCATCAAGTTTGGGAGTAGTGCCATCACGATTTGTAATTTCTGCCTCTATATGATCTGTTGTGTCATTTAGTGCTACCGTAACTCCTCCGTTTGCTTTACCTTTTGTATCAGCACTCGCATATTCGAGAGCCGATTCTTCATCAATATATGTGATTATAGGATCTTCAATGGTCGTGGAATCTTTTATCACTTCTACGGGAATGCTTCCGGTTCTGTAATCGGAATGGTCACCGTGTGTTAAAAAGAACTCAATAGTCGTAGTGCCTGTTTTTTTCCCGCGCAAATGGAACTCATAACCACCCTCTTCGCCTGCATGCTGATAGACTTCAACAATATCGCTATTAGCAATTTTCCATGTCAATTTGATGGAAGGATCGGTCGGGGGATTTTTCTCTTTTTTATTTGCATCAAGAAACTTGACAATAAATGCATCGGAAAGATTATTCAAAGGAGCAATAAACTTGGGTTTGAATGCAGCATCAACTTGCCCGCGGAATATTTGTAAATATGTGGCACGCGAACCATCTAAAAACACCGTACCTTCGGCTTCAAAATGCTCGCCGGGTGCATGGGTATGATCTTCGGAACATGAATGTAAAAACAAAACAGATACTGCAAAGAAAGCAAAAATGAATACTGATTGTAGAGAAAATTTCTTTTTCATAATGAATAGTAAAAATAAAGTGAGAAAATAATATTTTTTACCATAAATACCAATCTATGGTAAAGTGTCAGATATACATAAGTCACCATCGGCATTGTTTAATGCTTTGTGTGACAGTTGCTGCATGACAATACCGCATCCAAAGGCAATGGGTGTCATATCTTAGAGCTACATTATTGGAGGAACATTATGAAAAAGAGGGGGGACCGCGCACAGCAATGATGTGGCAGTAATTTGTGAACTCGGCTGAGAAAAGGAAAAAAGGAAAATCGAAACAATACTCTTCAGTCGCAACAGTGAGAGTATCGGCAACAAGAATATCTTTGGTAAAATGATGATAACACAGAGGACAATTTTCATCGCTGTGAGATGCACCGCTATCATCCTGCGATTCGGAATGGTGTTTATGCCATTCGGCAGCGTTCACCTTTGCATCGTGGGTATGCCATGCATCAACCGTTATAGCCATCACAAATGACATCAGCGTCAGAACAGTCAGCATTGCTCTGCGTGCGGTCTGCGTGCCATATATGTTGAAACGGTCAATCACGATACTACCATATTTTTACGTTTGAACAAATTGGTGACACTATTCTCAAACAATATGTCACCAAAAAAAACAGGCAGAACGGTAAAAATATACTGCTCTGCCTGTGTAATGTCGAATAACACAATGTTTTGATTGTAATTATTGCATTTTTAGTGCTTCATCGAGTATTTCATTTACTTTACTCATGGATTCTGCTTCGGCATAAAAACGGATAAGAGGTTCAGTGCCGGATGCACGAATAAGCAGCCAGCCATTATCGAAAATGAATTTAAATCCGTCGAGTGTATTGGTTTCACGTACTTCAAAGCGTCCTATATGCGTTGGGTTTGTACGACAAGCCGCCAGAATTGCCTGTTTTTGCTTTTCGGAGACCGTCACATCACGGCGTGCATAGCGATGATTTCCAAATTCTTTATCCAAATCATCACATAATTGCTTCAATGATTTTTTGCGAGTAGCGATCATTTCAAGCAACAGTAGTCCATTAAAGATACCGTCACGTTCAGGAATATGTACACAAGTGCCTAATCCGCCGGATTCTTCACCGCCGATAAGCACTTTTGTTTCATTCATAAGTTTGGCTGTATGCTTAAAGCCCACAGGAGTTTCAATAACTTCAATGCCATGTTTTTCGCAATATTTCGCCACCATCGAGGTTAAAGATACCGTTTTTACCACAGAGCCTTTTTTCTTTTTATCTTCAAAGAGATATTGCATCAGCAACATAAAAATCCGATGTGAATCCACGAAATTTCCATCTTCGTCCACAGCTCCCAAACGGTCGGCATCACCGTCGGTGGCAAGCCCCACATCATACTTGCCATCGCGTACAGTTTCGATTAAAGGTCGTAAATTCTGCTGAATAGGTTCGGGATGATGTACTTCGCCGAACGATGGATTATAGTCGCCGTGAATTTCTTTGACCTCCGGTAAGATATGGTGCATAGTATTAATGCCTGCGCCGTGCATCGGATCATAGACAATACGCAAGCCGGCTTGTTGAATGGCTGTCAAATCAATTTTTTTGCGGATATAACGCAAATATGGTTCTTGAGCATCGAATAATCGAATGGTACGCTCTTCAATGTATTCATCAAGCGATTTGAGTGATAATTCCATAGGCGAAGCGTACAATGCCGCCAATTGTTTTTCTATGTCTGCTATCTGTTCGGGATATGCCGGTCCGCCAAAATTTCCTTTGACCTTAAACCCATTATAAATGGGTGGATTATGGCTTGCCGTTATCACAATTCCCAAGGAACAGCCTTTTTGTTTTGTATGAAATGACACCTGTGGAGTAGAAGAGACCGATTGCGATAAATGCACCGTAATGCCCATACAGGCACAAATTCTTGCAGTTTCTTCCGCAAATTCTTTTGACAGAAAGCGTGTGTCATAGCCAATCACAACTGAAGGGCTCTCTTTGAATAATGATAAAACATAACGCGCCGTTGCAGTTGCCACAAGGCGTAAATTGTCGAAGGTATAATCTCGCGCTATGATGCCGCGCCAGCCATCTGTTCCAAAAACAATCATACTATAAAAAGTGTATAATGAAAGAAAACATGATTGTAACTATTTGTATGTGATTCAGTTGAACCACGTAAGAGCATATAGAGCAAAGTATAGAACAATGAAGTAATGCGCATATCTCACAGTCATTCTTCTCTAAGCTGATGAACAAAAATACCGAAAAAATATATTGCTCTCACTTACGGTGAACACATTTTATCCGTTTCTCTTAGTATTTTTGAGAAATAATCATATTTGCCGTACGCTAAAGTCTTGTATTATCCATGAAAATAACAACATTCAATATAACAGCCATTTCGCATTCTTTTCTGATGATATGTCTGGCAATTGTATCGGTTGTGTTCTTGAGTTGTGAACAAGTTGTGGACAATACCGATTTACTCTATGTGGAGAAAATTGTTGTTGCAAGCTATGTGACGGCAGGCGACACCACAATTTCTGTGGATATTACGAAAACATTGCCTTTACAACAGATATACACAAGAGAGGCAGCAGTAATTCAGGATGCCGATGTTAGTATCACTACACCTTATGGACAAAAAAAATTAGTATATAACCCGCGAACCACGCGATATGAAACACTGGTGAACATTATACGACCCGGAGATCAATATTCTTTGGTCATTGAATGGCGCAATAAAAAAGTCACGGCATCCACACGTGTCCCTGAAATACCCTCTGTTCTTTCTACTGCAACGCAACGCAACTTCAACAGATTATCCTATCAATACGAATATAGATCAACCATCGAGTTTGTAAATAACCCTCGTGCATGTATAGGGTTGATAAGGTCCCGTTGGGGAGCAACTCTACGCGACACCGCAAACTTGCGCAATTTATATGATGGTTCATACTATCCTGACTATGTGCAAACGATATACAATCCATCGTCAGATAGGATTGTATATCAAAGAAAGGATTATGACTATTGGGCAGATCCATCATACGATATTTCTTATATCATGATGCTTTTTGCTGCATACGATGCGCCGTTCCATGCACTGAATTTACGAGGTAATGAGTCGGGCAATGACGGTATTTTCGGCTCATCCGGCACAAACCCCCAATTTACCGTGAAAGGCGACGGCATAGGATTTTTTATTGGTGTTCAAGTCTTTCCATCAATTATTGTTATCCCAACAAAGTCTTAAATTTTCTGCCCCATATCACTTCGGTCTCGAATCAGGAATGGCTTGCACCGGACAAAAAAACAGCCGCTTTTAAGTACTATCGGACAAATGTCATCGTCTATTTGTGCCAATGATGTGTAAATTTGTACATTCAGATACACATAATCGAGTAAATATATCTTTACTTATCACCAATTTTGACTTGATACCTCTGTGCTTATATTGTATAGAGAACATTTCATATAGAGAAAGACAATACATGAACAGCTATGGATTTGATGAAGGCGAGGACGAGCCCTCACCTCGCGATATGGATGAGCAATTACGCCGCTTCCGCCATGAACTTAGCGGTGGCAGCAAAAACTTCGATGGTTTTCATAATGCTCAAGCACTTGAAACACTTATCCCTTATTGTCTTGACAAACAATTATTCAATGATGCTCTGACCTTTAGCACCGTTTTAATTGAGTATCAGCCCTTTTCGGCAGATGCTTGGCTTTGGCGCGGTGTTGCTCTTTCCAATTTGGAACGCTTCGATGAAGCAATGGAATCCTTTGACCGCGCAATGTCACTTGACCCAACGGATAATGATATACAATTGCATCGTGCGGATGTCTTTGCTGAGCGCGGAGAATATGAACGTGCTTGGCATATCTATGAAGAAATTCTGAGTACTCACGCAGACGATGAAGAAGCACTTTATGGCAAAGCTCTTTTATTGGGGCGCATGAACCGTATAGATGAAGCAATAGTTCTTTTGAAATATCTGCAAAAATCGGAGGAACGCAGCTTGGACGCTACCGCCGAACTTGCCTATTGCTATGACCAAAAGCACGACTATGACAATGCCTTTGCTCTATACCAACAGTGTATAGATGAAGACCCCTTCGATGCGACGCATTGGTTCAATGCCGGCGTAGTGCTGTGCCATCAGCAACAATTTTACAAAGCCATTGACTATTATGATATGGCTGTTACGCTCAAGCCGGAATTTTCGGCAGCATGGTATAATTTGGGTAATTCCTATGGTACACTCGGCAGATTGATTGAAGCTATTTATGCGTATGAACAAGCATTGGAATTTGAAAGAACCGATTTTGCCTTCTGGCATAATTTGGGATCAGCATATCATGAAACCAATCAATCGCAGAAAGCTGTAGAAGCATTTCATAATGCTTTAGCCATAGAACCACATCATTTTGAATCGCTCTATGGTCTTGCTGCCTCCTATGATGGTATAGGAAAATCGGAAAAAGCCATTGAATATTATTTGCAAGCAGAATTGTTGCAACCACACGATAGCGATTTACTTTATGCTATTGCCGATGTCTATTATTCGGCAAAAAACGTGGAACAAGCTTTAGCATATTATGAAAAAGCATTAAGAACAAATCCACGTGATCCTGATGGAATATTCGATTATGCCGCCACATTATTTGATGAAGCAATGTATGGGGAAGCCGCATTATGGTTTGAAAAATTCATTGAATTACGCCCTGATAATTATGAAGGATATTATTTTTTAGCAAAGTGTTTATTATTGCTCGGTGATAAACAGACTCCCATAGATTTATTGCGAAAAGCTATCCATATCCATCCTGAACTGCGAACAGATTTACGTAAAGATATCAGTGGTTTACCTTTGTTCTTTTTGAATGAATCATTTTTTCGGAAAATTGAAGAATAAAATTTTGTTTAATTGTTTATTGTGATTATTTAGAGTATGTGAAAGGAAATTTCATGAAAACGTTTCGTGTGACGGTGGTATTTGTATGGTGCATCATGGCTTTTTCAGCTATAAGTTATGGACAGAAATCTGACAATGGAGCACAATATATTCATGATTGGAATAGAATGATTACCGATATCATCATGAAAGACGGTTTTTCGCCACCTGTCATAAGCCGAATTTACAGCTATTGTAATATGGCTGCATATCAAGCAGCGTATCATGGCTTTTCGGGCTACCGTTCTTTGGAAGGACAAATTAATGGTTTCCCTACTATGCCTCAGCCGGAATCAGGAAAAGAATATAAATGGGAAATTTGTGCAGTGGAAGCATATCGTGCCGTTGTCAATAATTTATTATACCGCGCGAATTATTCCGACAGTTTATATGCCGCACATATTGCCCAATTAAGTGCACAGACTAATCCCGAAATCGTGGACAGATCAAAAAAATATGCTCAAGATATTGCTAAAGAATTACGTATTTGGTATAAAAATGACGGACATATTCGCAATCAAGGGCGTTCACGGTATATGTTTCCGCGTGGTGCCGGAAAATGGGAGCCAACACCACCCGCTTTTGCCGATCCATTAGATCCTTTTTTTAATACCATGCGACCTTTTACTATGGACTCTGCAAGTCAGTTCCGTGCCGCGCCGCCATTTCCATACAGTGAAGACCCCAAATCCTCATTTTATCAACAAAATATTGAAGTCTATATTTTTGCAAAAACCCTTACAAAAGAACAAAAGGAAATTTCACTTTTTTGGGATTGTAACCCAATAAAAACATGGCATCAAGGACATTTTGTTTTTAATACACAAATGATTTCGCCCGGCGGGCACTGGCTTAACATTGTCGGCATAGCAAGCCAAAAATTACAAAAATCCATGATGGAATCTTTGGAAGCATATACATTGGTATCCATTGGACTTTATGATGGTTTTTTATCTTGCTGGAATGAAAAATACGATTACAATTTAGTACGCCCTATTACTTTTATCCATAAATTTATTGATCCTGACTGGGAGCCATTATTACAAACACCGCCATTTCCGGAACATACAAGCGGACACAGCACAATTTCTGCCATATCTGCGCAAATACTGACAAATCTCTATGGTAAAAATGTTTCATTTGATGATGATACTGAAGTGCGCTTTGGTTATCCCGTTCGCAGTTTTCCTTCATTCCTCGATGCAGCACTTGAAGCATCCGTTAGTCGTATATGGGGTGGCATTCATTATCCGCTTGCCTGCAATGAAGGTAATCGTTTAGGAAAAATAATGGGTAATCATATCACAAAAAAAATTATTCTATCGGTAAAAAAATAATAAATTCTGTACATTTCCTTATACATTGTTCTGATATGCAATTATGATACATTCATATTTTAAGGGATTTTCACCCGATATACTTAAATTTTTGCAAGAACTTTCTGCCAATAATACCCGTGATTGGTTTGCTGAACATCGTGACCGCTATGACAGTAATGTACGCCTCCCCGCAAAACAACTTATTGCTACGATGGCGGATCGTTTTGATGAATTACATATTCATTATAAAGCCGATGATAAAACATCAATGTTCCGTATTCATCGGGACACACGTTTCAGTAAAGATAAATCACCATATAAAACTAATGTCGGGGTTTTTTTTCCATTTATAGGCACAAATACCACAGCTGGGAAACCTGTGGAAAGACCGGGAATCTACTGTCATATTGAGCCCGGCAATTGCGCAATCGGCGGAGGAATCTATATGCCAACCTCCGACCAATTAAAAGCCATACGTGCACGCATTTACAGTCACCATGAGGAATGGTATGAAATTATTCATTCTCGACAATTTACAACAATATTTGCTACCGGAATACATGGTGAATCGCTCAAAACTATGCCTCGCGGTTATGAGCTCAACCATGCTGCGTCTGAATATATACGCAAAAAACAATGGTATGTATGGGAAACATTCGATGAATCGGTGCTTTTTACCGAAGAAATTATTGATATTTTGGAAGAAAAATCCATAGCATCATTAGCATTCCATGAATTTCTTAGTGGTGTGTACGATTAATCTGTAATATAATCACTCTACATTTTATAAAAATAATAGAATAAAAATATTATTCCAACAATATCGCATGGAAAGTGATTCTATTCTCTATCAAATTAAAGGCGAAAAATTAAGTGCTGTAATATTTGTACTTGACTATGTGCAATTGGATTTTGATGGGAAAAAGCTATCCTGTTACATTTTTCCGGATGTCCATATCAACTCGAAATTACTTCATTTTCCGGAGACAGGATATAGAGATTCACTCTGCCGATTATTAGGTAACAATGTTACATCAATTTCAATAATTAAAGCAGTAGGCATTACCATAAACTTTGACAGTGATTATATACATTGCCCATTAAATAGATCCCAAATTGGTGAGGTTTTCTTTTTCACAGACGAATCCAACAATTGGGAATCATATACAGATGACTCGGCAGCTTTCTAAGCGTTGATCCGCTGTGGGAAGAGCAAAGACCGTGGAATGTCTATCATTACTCGCTAATAATCCATTAATTTTAAAAGATCATACGGAAAAAAATCCCATAGCCGTTTTAGTTTACGCCATTGCAGCTGCTTGGGAGGGTGCTGCTTTTACAGTAGCAGCAATAGGATCATTGCTTTATGGAGGTGTTCATTATGCAGATAATAGTACAGTTACAACTGTAGATGACATACTGAAGGACGCAAGACCAGAAAGTAAAACCAGAGGACGTTCGAATATTTGGACAAAAACAGGAACAGAAGAAACAGCAGAAGAAGATTTTGAGAAATTAACAGGTTAGGAAGGCAAAACAAAAGAGGGACAACCGCCTAAAGAATTACCCGACGGAAGCAAAGCAATCGTAATACCTGAAAGCTCATCAGAAGGTGTGCCTACTTTGCAAGTTCAGCATCCAGACAAAGCTTTTACAAAAATACGTTATCGTGAAGTAGGCGAAAAAAGTAAAAAAGAAAAAAACAAGGAAGGTGATAAAAAATCCGAAAATTAGTTGTTAATTTATTAGATAAAAAAATGCAATACACAACGACAGACCAAATGATACTTATTGAGCATCCGCTCTTACCATTAAGAGCGGGGATTATATACTCGACTTATGATGACGAAGGTTTTAAAATAGTGTTTCGAGATTTAGACTCAAAAGAAGCACCAAAAATAGTGATTCGTTTTGATACAGTATTAGCAATTCAAGATATTGATGAAATAGTCAGGACAAAAATTAAATATAATCGTAATAAACAGGGTGCTTTTTTTGAATTGAGAGACTCGAATTACTTAAAATATTTTTATTCGATTGCTAATAGTATGTATGAAGAATTTGAAACTGTTAAACATTATTTGTTCTTTTCAAATTTATCTGCCATTGACATACTCACACTCGTTGAACCTAATATATATCTATTAGATGAGGAATAGCGAAAGTGATTGCTGATCATGGTGTCAGTAAATATGAAGCAGAGACAGGCAGATTTCTAAGCGTTGATCCGCTGTGGGAAGAGCAAAGACCTTGGAATGTTTATCATTACATGGAAGGTTCAACCGGTCATGCAAAAAGAGCGGTAATTACACACCCAAATACAAACAGCCCGAAGACGCAAGTGGGAGAACTACAACAAATAAAGCAGATAATCATATAAATCAACATTAATTAAATGATAAACCTTAATAAAATACTAAATGAATCAAATGTATATTCTGTAGAGTATAGTGGTTTATGGTCTATAAAATTATCAGTATCAAATACTAGTGCTATTTATGATAATTTTCCAGATATAACTATTGAATTTAACGGAGGCCTTACGCTCATTCATACAAATGAACAACAAGTACAGTTACTTCATAATCTTTTTAATTTATATGGTTCCTGCGTGAAAGAATCTTCAATCATTGATGAACAGATTGAAATAATCTTTGACAATGATATTATTGTTAGATCGTTTTGCACACCGGATGAACTTCGTTTAGTCGATAGATGTTGGGGCATAACGTCAACAACGAATCGTCAATATCTTATGTTCAGCGATTGTTATGAATTGTTTATCTCAGAAGAAATAAAAAAACTTGGAACTCTAGTTTTATAAATTTTCATTTTTGAATCAACAAATAAAGAACTACTAAATAATTATTAATTTTGCAATAGTGAATAAGACTATATCAAAATTTAGAAGACGCATGTAAATGTCCAAGAGAAATAATGAATGATGATTTACCTAAACAACGATAAAGCGAGATGATTATGAACGCATTGCATTGGCTTCAAGAATGGTATCAATCTCAATGTGACGGCGATTGGGAACACCAATCCGGCATTGAAATAAAAACATTAGATAATCCGGGATGGGATATAAAGATTAATATATCTGATACTGATTTAGAAGGCTTAATAATAGAATATCAACTTAACGAAGTGGATGAAAATCAATGGTATGGATTTCAAAGTGATGGTTATACTTTTGAAGCATGTGGTGATCCTTCTAAACTTGAAACATTGATATTAATTTTTAAGAAAATTACGGAAAATCAAGAACAGTCCTTATAAAGACAAACGAATATGGGAAACAGATCTGAACTAATTACCTCTATTCACACTGGTGATATAAAATTAGTAAAATCATTAATCGAAGGTGGTACTGATATTAATTCTGTTGATAATTACAATAGAACTCCACTTTATGAAGCCATTCTTGTTGGTTCAATAGATATTGTTGAGGTATTATGTTTTGCAAATACTAATATCAATCATCAAGATAAATATGGAAAAACTCCTTTACATTTTGCGTCAATTCACAATCAATTTGAAATTGCTAGATTACTCATCAAATATAACGCTGATGTGAATGTTAAAGATATTAATGGAAATACGCCAATTTTTGATGCAATATTCAATTCACACGGTAATCCTAAGATAATTGTATTACTTAAAGAAAATAATGCAGATTATAAAACTCCGAATTACCATGGAGTTAGTCCGAAAGATCTTGCTGAAACGATAGGAAATTTTGATGTATCTTACATGTTTTACTAATTTTAGGCACTATCTTCGCTCTATGATTGGAATGAATATGAGCCATTCGGAACTATTCTTCGCTCGGGTGGCGGGCAATACTCTTCCGACCGACTTTCGTATATTGGCAAAGAGAAAGACAGCGAAAGTAATCTCGGTGACTTCGGCATTCGCAAATATGGTCCAGATGGACCAAAATAAAAATAAACGATGAAAGAAAAAATACACCCTTACAAACAATATGAAAACACCCATTTATGGGAACTAATAAATAGTGCTATTGAAGATTTAATAACAAATCAAGACATAGAATTAACTACAAGAAAAGAATATGTCATTGGATATTTATGCAAAGTCATCAATTCAGATTTAAATGAGGATTACGCAAATTAACAGATAAAATACCAGACTAATCACTAGACAACATCAATTCTGAATATCACGGATATTATTTTGAATCAGTAGTATCCTTAATGATTGTCAGATATAATTTCTTGGAGATTTTGGTGTTCGCAAATTGAAGCATATGGAATCAGAGTTTCCAATGTCCGCATTATGTATGCAATTTTTGAGATAATGTTACCGTTGAGATTATTGCTATAAAACACAGGGATGAGCTTTAGCTAGGTATTTATCATAGAAGGCACTATTTGTGCGTATAAAACGACAAAAAGCCGTACGGGAATGTACGGCTTTTTGCAAGAAAAACCCGGCAGCGACTTACTCTCCCACTCCCCGACGGGAGCAGTACCATCAGCTCAGCAGGTCTTAACTACTCTGTTCGGAATGGGAAGAGGTGTGACCCCTGCGATATAGCCACC
>Ga0209570_1000959_pt1 | contig 20784 bp, 25 predicted proteins | sample EBPBio172007_DNA_FD_185861 | JGI IMG/M metagenome (GOLD analysis project Ga0209570, IMG submission 185861) | Wastewater treatment Type I Accumulibacter community from EBPR Bioreactor in Madison, WI, USA - Reactor 1_9/17/2007_ DNA (SPAdes)... | ecosystem: Engineered > Bioreactor > EBPR >... | reverse complement strand
TTATTATTTATATTATTTTTTTTATTTTTTTTTTTTTTTTTAATAATGTTTATCCTTATATAAATGATATCGTTGCTCACGATTTAGCAATTATTTATTTATTTGTTTTATTTTTTAACCCAATTTTAACAATTCATTTAAGTGTAATTTTAGGGTTATTTAGTTTGTTTTTTATTTGTATTTTTTTTACTTTTAAATTTCTTAAACAAGTTCAAAACACTAAATCGCAAGATTTATTAGGGTTAAGAAAACAATTATTGTATCATCAAAGTAATTATGGAACTCGCATAAGAACTTTTCAAAAAAAAAAATGTTCCAAAAAGGTAGTTTTAGTATTCCAAGCGATTCAAGTGGAGTTTTTTTAGTTAAAGTTATACAAACAAGACGTTGTAGTACACGTAAACACGCAGATATAGGTAAATTTTTACGAGTAGTGCTTCGTTCAACAAAAACTAAATTATTAAAACGACGTAAACGTCGGGTTAGAGCAATTGTTATCCGGTCTCGACGGTTTTACGCAAAATCTGGTGGAGTAAAATATTCATTTGCAAATAATAGTTTAGTTTTACTAAAAAAACGTATGAATACTATGGGAAAAGAATTATATGGTCCAACCTCAAAAGCTTTAAAAATTAGAAAATTTAGAGTAGCGTTTAAATATATTTACTAAATAAAGTGAAATTTTTTATAAAGTTATATGGTAATGTTTTAAATTTTGCATCTACTAAGTTTAATTTAAATTTATTTTTTTTAAGAAATGCTTTTAGCCACGTGGCTACTACTTTTTGACAAATGACTTTTATTTTTGTAAATTCTTCAACTTTAAAAATTAAAACTTTAAGTTCAATTTGAAAAAATGTTTATCCTATTATAGTAAATAGCGCTGTAATATTTTGTATAATATACTTATTAATCAGTATTATAGCATTTATTTTATAATTGTCTTAAACAAATACATTTTAGTCGTCTAGTGGTAAAGACAACAGGTTTTCACCCTGTAAACTCAGGTTCGATTCCTGGCTAAAATATTTGTATTTAACTCTTTTAAAAATTATTTATAAAACACAAATTTTTAATCCTAAAAATAATTTTGTAAAACCCAAAAATTTAGTATATTTAAAAAAATTAGGAGCATTTTTTATTATTAAAACAAGTACAAAACCAAGAAATCACGTTTTTTTTCAAAAACATACAAATTCACTTATGCAATGAAATCTCTATGCTTGAGGTTTACAATTAAAAAAACTTAAGCCACACCCTGTAGGGCAAAAATTTACACAAAATTTATATCTTTTTTATCAATGCACAAGTGGAGAATTAAATTAAAAATAAATTTTTAAAATTGTTTTGTACAGTAGATCTAAAGATCGAAGAAAAAGTTAAATAACTGCTTATACTATTTAGGTTTGATAGAGAAAAGTACCGCGAGGGAAAGGATAATTTGCTAACGTGCAAAAAATGAATTTTAATGCAATAATCAAATAATGCGTTTTGTGTTATTGTACCTTTTGTATAATGGGTTGGCGAGTTATAATATTAAGCAAGCAAACGCGTAGTGAAAATAATTTAGTTTAATGTTATAGACCCGAAGCTAAACGATCTAACGATGAACAAGTAATAGACTGAACCCGTAAATGTTGCAAAATTTTGGGATGATTTGTCGTTAGGGGTGAAAGGCTTATCAAGTTTAGTGATAGCTGGTTCTCCGCGAAATCTATTTAAGTAGAGTGGTATTTATTATGTTATTTAGGTAATTCTCTGTTAAAACTGTAACTGGTTTTTCCAATGTCTGAATTAGATAATATAAAATACTAAACAGTCTCATAGCGCTAAGGTTGTGAGACGAGAGGGAAACAGCCCAGAATATATGTTAAGGTGGTTAAATATAATTATTCAAAAAGGTTTATCGGTTTGCTAATAAAGAGGTAGGTTTGGAAACAGCCATTCTTTAAAGAAAACGTAACAGTTCAAATATTAGCATAAAATATTATTTATTTAACACTGTAAGCCTATAAATTAAAGCCAAAAAATTATATACCGAAACAGTATACATCAAGTGGTAGCGGAGTGTTTTTTATTTTGTAGAAAATAGTTTGGAAAAACTATTTGAAAAATAATTATTAACTATGCCAACATGAGTAATAGACTATTTTTGAAAAAAAAATATGCTGAATATTGACGTGGTTTTGTAGTAAAGATAATCTGACTACATAAGATTCGGTTACTAAACATTCAATTAACATTAAATGTGATGTATTTTATTGATTAAAATTTATATTGTATAAATAAAATATTTTATTTATATAAAAAAATTTTTTGAAAAATAAATAAATAAAACCGTACAAATACCAACACAGGTCAATTAATTGAGTAAATAAAAGCAAAAGAGTGAATAATATTAAAGGAACTCGGCAAAATATTTCTGTAACTTCGGGATAAAGAAAGCTGATTAAAGAGCATGATTAAAGAGGGGGTAGCGACTGTTTATTAAAAACATAAGACTTTGCTAAATAGTAATATGATGTATAAAGTCTGACACCTGCCCGGTGCCGCAAGATGAAAAAATTTACGTAGTTTATTTATAAGTCCCGGTAAACGGCGGCCGTAACCCTGACGGTCCTAAGGTAGCAAAATCCCTTGACGGGTAAGTTCCGTCCTGCACGAATGGTGTAACGACTGCCCCGCTGTCTCTAATATTATCTCTATGAACTTGAATTAGACGTGAAGATGCGTTAAAATACAGCTAGACGGAGAGACCCTATGCACCTTTACTGTAATCTAATAGTTATTTAATTAAAAATAAGATATAGGAATGTAGTAATATAATATAATTGAAAAACTACTTTTTATTTTTTTTTAAATATTTAAAATATACCAATTTTTAATACTGTTTGAGAGACAGTTTGGCTGGGGCGGCAACCTCCTAAAAAGTAGCGGAGGTGAATATTGATCAAAGTTATGCACAAAAGCAGCGAATGCTGAATGATAAACTTTGGTTAGATTAGTTTACTTACAAGTAAACTAAGGACGTAAGTCTGTCATAGTGACCCGATTTTTTTTTTAGCAGAAAAAATCGCTCAACGAATAAAAGGTACGCTAGGGATAACAGGCTGATAATTTCTTAGAGTTCCTATCGAAGAGATTGTTTGGCACCTCGATGTCGGCTCATCATATCCTGGTGGAGCATCCGCTGCCAAGGGTTCGACTGTTCGTCGAATAAAATGGTACGTGAGCTGGGTTTAAAACGTTGTGAGACAGTTTGGTCCCTATCTACTGTATTATATAAAAAGAAAGTTAGGTTTACTTCAGTACGAGAGGACCTAGGACAACAAGCCAATTGTAATGAATTACAACTAATATTGTACGTTTAAAAGCTACGCTTGTTAATATAACCACATAGTGTGTGGGAATTTAGTAACTTTTTTTTTAAATAGGTGAGGAGCAGAGAACTCCGATTAAAAGAACTTAGTAAAAAACAAGTGATTGTTGGCGCTAATAATTCTAAAAGCCTAAATAAGTTAGTGTAACAAAAACTCTGGGGGGTGGTGGCTGAGTGGTTAAAGCGGCAGACTGTAAATCTGTTGGGAAACCGTCGTTGGTTCGAATCCGACCCACCCCAAACTAATTTACTAACTAAATAAATGCATTAGAAGGATGCCTAAAACCTAAATAATGCTTAGCAATTATTAGTTAAGAGCTTAAAACCTTATAATACTAATATTAGCATATTAAATATTGAAGAAAACTATTTTAGTAAATATTTATATATAATTCAACAGAGAAAAAGTAGAGACGATCGAAAAAAAGCAGAATTTTAGTAAAAAAAATAAGTTGAATCTTATACTATAAAAGTAATAGTCTTTAATTTACTCCTTTAATGCTGCAAGGAGGTCCGGTCTGGGCTCATTCCCCGAGACTCATCAGGTTCGATTCCTGAATGCAGCTATGCTCGTATGGCGGAACTGGTAGACGCGTATGACTTAAAATCGTATCCTACGGGGTGTTGGTTCGATTCCAGCTATGAGCACTATGGCATTAGCTATGTTTTTACGAAAAGTTAGAATATTTAATAAATTACGATACGCTAGAAATAGACAATTAGCTCGCGTTATTTTTTACTTTGCTCTTTATATAAATATCATAATTATTTTTGGTGTCCACTATTTTGTTTATAATTTAACTATTTATCATAGTTGAATTTGATGAGGTGTTTTTTTATGTTTTTCTTTATTTTTTTTAAGTTTTTTTTTTAGAACAACTTTTATTAACAAATAACTATTATGCTTACATTATTTATAAATAATTTTTATTATCGAGCAGTAAAAAGTGGATTTTTATTAGATTATTGTTTTAAAAAATTTTTTTTTTATTTTTTAAATTTACAATTTTTTTTTTATAATTTATTTGTTGAAAAATATTATGTTGAATTTTTATTTTTACGAATTAAAGATTATTTATTTTTAGCTTTAAATTGAGTTGATTCGTATTCTGAAGAATTTGTTTTTTCAGCTTTAAGTGTTTTATTATTATTATTATTATCATTTTTAATAATTTTTTAAATTAAAAAGATGAGTTTACGTTTATATGAGTTGAGTGTTTATTATGGTTTGTCATGATTTTCCCATTCCAGTATTTTAGTATTTTTTATATTTTTAGTTATCTTTTTTGGGATAATTTCTGTTCCAAAATTATTTTCTGAATCTAATATATTAAATAAACTCAGTACTAGTTTGCTTTTTGTGACATCTTTATTTTTATTGTTTTTTTTGTTACGTACCTTAAATTCTACCACCGTTCAAGATGAGTTTATAATAAAATTACTATATATTACTGATTATCAACAATACTTTGGTGATACATTAATATTATTAGTATTATTAATTACTTTTTTTAGTTGATGATTTTTGAGTGAACGATATATTTTTAAAAATAAATTTCTAGTTTTTTATTTATTAATTTTTTTTTTTTGTACAGTAAATATGGTATCAACTGTACACTTAATTATAATGTTTATTTTTTTTGAATTTATTTTTTTCCCATCAATTTTTTTTGCTTACCAATTAAGCTATTCTAAAAAAGCTGAAAAAACAATAGAATATTTAGTTTTATGAACTCTATCAGGAGCTATGATAGCATTTAGTGGGTTTGGTTTATTATTTTATTTAACAGGAACAACAAATTTCATTTCAACAATTGCTTATAATTTTTCAATATACGAAATTTTTAGTTTATTTGTACTTTTTTTTTTAGGATTTGGTATTAAAATACCTTTATGACCCTTTTATTACTGATTAACAAAAGTTCACGTCGAAGCACCCACAGGTTTTTCAATGTTTTTAAGTGGATTTTTAGTAAAAACTGCTTTTTTTTGTTTTTCACAAGTATTTTATTTTTTATATTTTGAAACTAGTTTTAATATAGCAATTTCTTTAATTTTATGAGGTGTGTGTGATGCTTCCTCTCGTATGTGATCTTTACTTGATATAAAACGATTAATTGCGTTAGCAACAGTTCAAGAAATGAATATGATTATGATTTTTTTGTTTTTATTATCAAATAGTAATTATACAATTTTAAATAGTTTTTTATTAATTCATGGGTTATTATCTGTATTTTTTTTTTTTTTAGTCGATATGGTATATAAACAAGCACAAACGAGAAATTTAACAATTTTAGGGGGGTTAAGTTTAAGTTCTTTTAAACTGTTATGTTTTATTTGAGTAGCAATTTTAATTTATCGAGGTTTTCCAGTATTTTCAAAATTTTTTATAGAATGAGAACTGACAACTATTTTATTACAAAATTTATTAGGATTTGGTTTTTTACTAATGTTATTTTTTAGTATGATAGGGGCTGGTAGTTTTTTTAAACACTGAACATCCGCTAGTTACAGTTCTCCTGAGTTATTAAGTATTCAAAATTTTTTAACTTATAAAGATTTTGTTATAGGTAAAGTATGCATTGGTTTATTATTTTTGATTAACTTTAGCTTTTATTTATTTTAAAAAATTAAAAAATTTATGTGTTTGTTTAACTTAGGTACAAAATTTTTAAAAACTTTTCAAAGTTATTTAGTTTTATTACGTTTATTAAATATAAAATTTTATTTAATTATTTTATTTTTATTTAGTATTGCTATCTTAATTTATGTCTAAAGTTTGTTTTTTATATAAATTTAACTGTGTAACAACTAAATCTAATTTTTTACCAGAATTTGAACCAGTAATTGCTATGGGTGGTTATACAACTTTTAATTTTTTTACAACAAAATCTGATTATTATTATAATTTAAATTTAGCTACTACTAAACAAATTTATAATACTGTTTTATTACAACAAAGTATGTTAAATAGATTGCCTTATCTGGTAGATGCATATGCTATTACTAATAAAACAAGTAGTGTATTTTATATTTTTAATTGTTTTTATTCAAATAGATTTACTAATTTTTTTTTCCCTGCTATTTCTGAAACATATTTAAGTATTACGAGCTTACATCGTAGTGCTGGCTGGGTAGAACGTGAATTAAAAGAATTTTCTAATTTATATATCACTAATTTACATGATAGTAGACGGTTACTTACAGATTACACTTCTTTTAAAACTAAAACAACACCTATTTTTTACGATTTAACCACACAAGAAGTTTTTTAATATTATTATTGTTACAAAAGGATGCTACACTGATTTTATATTTTTAATTATTTATTAATATGTTGTTTTATAAGTTTAATTTTTTTAAATCGTTCATTTTTAAGCATTATACTATTGGGAGAATTTTTACTAGTAGTGTTGTTTTCAATCGGGTTATTTTTAAGTGGTTTTTATAATTTATATTTTGCAAGTGCTTTTGGTTTTGTCTTACTAGTGTTCGGAGGTTTAGAATTAGCTTTAAATATTTTAATTTATCTTATGTAATATGATGCGACATTTTTTAATACAAAAAACTTATAATACAAAATTACTATTAAAAAAACAATTAAAATCTACTTTTAAAATTTTAATGTGAACCTACACAAATCAAAATTATTATTTAAAAACACACCAGTTCGATGAAGAATCATTTGATTCAACAGTTACGTTAACAAATCCACAACGACAACAGTGTTTTTGTTTTTTTGATTTATCTAAACAACAACAAATAACATTTACAGCTGGACGTTTTTTAAATCAATATTATACCCCTGCAAAATTTTATAAACGTTCTATTAAAAATGTGGGTGGTATCGTTATGGCTTTAAAAAAACAATATTTACCAATTTTTAGACGTATTTTTTTAATAAAAATATTAAATCTTAACTATAAACAGTGGATTTTTTGGGATAAATTCGATGATACTATCCATCCAACAGTAAAATTTTTTTTACATAAAAAATCATATTTACCGCGTTGACAGGGAAAACGACGGGTAAAAAGAGTAGTATTACGTATGTTAACAAAACAATAAAAACGTGATCTATTATTTTTACCTAGAAATAATAAAATTTATATCTCTACTGTTTTCTATTGATAATATAAATTATTATTATAAAATAACTTATTTTTTAAATAGTATTTCAGAAAACCTATATTTAAATTTATTACTATGAAGTTGAAATTTTCCATTTTTAGGATTATTTTATTTAATTCTAGATATTACGTTATTTAATATAAAAATTAATATAGTTAATATATTAAACTCGCTAATTGTTGGTTTTTATAATATTCACCCTATCTTATTATATTTAAGTTTTTTTTTTTTTATTAGTAAATATCAATATATAAATATATTTTTTATTGTTTTAAAAAAAAATCAATTTTACGTAGCTAGTTTTACGCTGTTATTGGGTGGTTATTGGGGTGCAGGAAATAGTGTTTGAGGTTATTTTTGAGTAAATGATATTATCGAACAGATACTTTTGTACTGTGTATTAATTTTTTTAATAAAATTTCATATTTTTGAAACTAAACAATTAAATTATTTTAATATCATTATATTTTTTAGTTTGTTTTTTGTATTATTTTTATTACGATTAGGATTTATTTCAACAAGACATTCTTTTTTTGATACAAGTAATATAAAAAATATTCTATATTATTTTAGTTGATTAAATTTTAGTGCTATTTCAACGTTAATAAAAATTTATATATTTTATTATATAGGTTGGTTAATTTTTACGATTGGCAGCTTTTTTTTATTTTTTTTTTTAATCCAATATTTATTTAAAAATATAAAAACATTTTTTGTTCATCTACTTATAATTATATTGGGAATGCTGTGATTAAAATATACATCCCATAATATATCTTATAAAATTTTGACTTATATTCAACACAGTGATATAATTTATTTACAATATAATTTAAGTTATTTAAATAATATTTTATTTATTCAATTTAATTATTTAACAATTTTTAGTACTTATCTAAATTGATTTTTTACTTTAAAATATGTTAATACTTTTTTAATATTTTTTAAATATGCAAGTTGTTTTTTTATTTATTTTTTATTATTATTTTAAAAATATTAAAAAGCGTTAAGATTTATTTATAACTAAACGCAAAAATAAGTCTAGAATCTGATGAGTTTGACAATTGAATACTTAGTACAACGAAAACATATATTTAAAAATAGAACACTAAATTGAGTAAAAAGAAAATCCACATTTAAAGTAGGAACTATAGGTTTATTTTCTTTAAAAAATCAGTTATTTGAATTAGTTTATTTAAGAAAATTAAAAAAATTAATAAGACGACGACACATTCGAGCAAAAATGAAGTTTAAACGTAGAAAATTTTGAATTTTTTTAAAACCTAATTGTTTATTTAGTGGAAAATCAGTAAATTCGCGAATGGGTGCTGGTGTGGGGTCTTTTGTTCGAGTTGCTATTATTTTACAAGCTTATAAAAGTTTTGTTGAATTTAAAAATTATTCCTATCATTGAACAAAAAAAATCCCAAATGCAACAAGATTTAGATTACCTTTATCTTTTTTAGTTTTAAAAAAAAATGATTTGTTTTACATCTAAAAATAGCTTAATTACGATAGTTAGTCAATATAAATTTTTTAAAAAAAATTCACGAAAAATTTTAACTAAAACAACATATTCAGATCGAAGATTTACTGTAGTAAAAAATAAAAACACAGCGTTAATGTTTGTCCGCGCACCTAAACATTTTAAATCTGGAAAACAACGAGTAACATTTTTTAACAGTCTTTATCGACAAAAAAAACTTTTTTTATCAAATCAAGGTTATTTTTTAGTTACTTCGTCAACACCTTATGTTCTTTATTCGTTAACACATTCTGCTGAAAGAGAAATTATTAAACCTGATGTTATGCTTTCTCGTAGTATTATTCATGCTGGATTGCATTTTAAAATAAAAATTTATGGCTGGAGCTTTATTATTAAGTATTATTTCAAACGCAATAGTTTTTTCTTTTATTTTTTGACTTTTAACTTTTTTAGGAAAAGTTTTTTATTCAAATAAATATTTTAATTACAAATTAAATTTCTATGAATGTGGATTTAAAAATCTAAGTACTAAATCTATACAATACGAAATTAATTTTATGTTACTTATTTTATTTTTATTAATATATGATGGGGAGTTTTTAGTATTAATTCCATACGCATTAAATAGTGATCTTATAGATCCAGCAGTTTGTTTAAGTATTTTTTTTTTTTTTTTATGAATGTTAGTGGCGTTATATTACGATCATTTTTATTCTGCTTTAGATTGACAAGTATAATTGTTTAGCTTAACGTTATATTCTGATAAAACTACATATTTAATGCCTTATAAAAAACCAAACTTATTATGATTGCAATTAGTTTATCGATATTGTTTATTTTTTTTTTATTTAAATGCTTATTATTTTAATTATAATTTTATACAACCATTACTTTATAAACAAACAATAAAATTTTTAAATGGCTAATGTTCCTTTTTTAAGCATTTATTTATTCAGTTATTTTACTTTTGTACCTGTTGTTTTTTTTTTACAAATGTTTACTTTAAAAATTGTAAAATGAGCTGTACCTCATTCTGAAATTTTTAATCCTAAATTATTTGATTTTTGTACACAACAACTTTGTTTTTTAACAGGGGTTGGTTTAAGTTTAATTTTTTTTACTAAAACAGTAAAATCTACGCTATCTTTTATTGATTTTTTTATTTATTTAAGTATTTTTTCTTTTTTAATATTGTTGACAATTTTTAGTTTTTTTGCAAAACAAAAATGTTCACAGTTTGAATTAGATACTTTATTAACTATAAGTATATGGTTATTATTTTCTTTGTCAACATTTTGTTTCTGTTCAAATTTTATTATATTATTATTTAATATTGAATTGATTGCAACTGTATATTTTTTTTTTTTTTTATTTTATATAACAAAAGATTCTATTACTTTAATTAAATTTAAAAATTTATTAAGTAATTATCTATTTGTTTCTTTTTTTACTATTTGTGGTTTTTCAATTGCTTTGCTGTTAATAGTGCATTATGTTGGAAGTGTAAATTTTCAAGAATTAAACGCAACAGCAAATTCAATTCCTTTTTTTGTCTGAAATATTTTACTTTTAGCGTTGTTAATTAAATTAGGAGGACCAGGGGTTTTTTTTTTTAAAGTAGAAATTTATAAAGTTTTATCTATTTATAGTGTAGTATTTTTTTCAATTTGTAGTTTTTTTATTAATAGTATTATCATATTGTTTTTATTTAAAACTTGTGTAGTTTTTTATACTTCTAATAGTTTTTTAATTTTAGGGGGTTTACTCGCTAGTAACTTAATCGTATTAGCTCGTGGATTTCAACTTGTAAGTTTCTGTCAATTTTTAGGATTAAGTGCTGTTAATACTTGAGGATTACTAATGACTTTTTTTTTAATTAATGTTTCGATATTTTAAAATAAACTTTTTATATACAACTGAACATTTAGCTGAAATACGCAATAATTATTCTAAACAAACATGTTTTCGTTCTCAATTAAACTGATTAAAATTTAAAAAAACTTTAACTAACTCGCTAAGCAATCGTTTAGTTTTTAATAGCCAATTTTATCGATCATATTTAAACACTCGTCATTATTATACCAAATTATTGCGAGCTAATTTTTGTAAAAAAACGTCTAAAACTAATCAGATTTATAAATTAACAAATTTTGATAATCGAGCTTATAAACTAGCGTACTATCAATATCAATCTTTTAAAGATTTTGATAATGCGTTATTATGACGTGCTAGTCAAATAAATTCTTTATTTAGTTTAAGACAAAGTATTACTAAAAAACGAAAAAAATTGTTTATTAAACAACACGTTCATTTTATTCCAGTTGAAAAACGATTGTTATTCGTTTGAAAATGATTAACTATGACTATTAAAGCGGTTACTGTAAAAAAAACACCACGACACTACGCGTTAATAGCCGGTTTTGAAAATTTTTTAGCTGCCCCTAAAGAAACTCATTTAGTAACTATTTTTAAATTTAAAATTTATAAATTACACGCTGTTAGAAATATTTAATTATATGCTTACAAACTTAAAAAAATTACAAATAAACATATTTAATTGATGAAAAGATCAATATATTTATTGAATTTATATACAATCTTGATATTTAATAAAATTTCGTAAAGTAAGACATCTTAAACTTGACTGAGCTATGACTCAAAAATTTTTTAGCCGTACTTTTGCAAGTTTTTATTTAGCTAAATATTTTAGCCATCAAATTTTTTTTTTTTTTAACGTTATTAATCATAATCCTTCACCCTGGGTTAGTAACTTATGACCTGTATATTATTGATTTGTTAAAATATATTATTTATATGATCAATTTATAGAAATTTCTTTTACAATATTAGAACAACATACTAGATGAAAATTTTTAGAATATTTTTATTTAACTGATTTTCCTTATATTTACGATAAAATAGATAGAAAAAAACGTTGATCAAAAGTATGGCGACATTGAGCTAAAAAATATATAATTACTATAAAATACTATAGTGGTAAAATAACTTCGTTTAAAGGAAGTGAATAGTATGTTAATTATTACATCTGTTAAATTATTAGTATTAGGATTTACTTGTATTACTTTAGCTGGAGGAGCAATTGGAACAGCAGTGTTATTCGGAAGCTATTGTTTAGCTGTATCAAAAAACCCTGATGAAGCAGAAAGCTTATTTAACAGTACTTTAATGGGTTTTGCTTTAGTTGAAACTTTTATTTTTATGTCTTTTTTAGTTGCTGGTATTGCTTATGCTTTAGTATAAGTTTTAAAAAAATATGTTAGGATTTTTTTCAAAGGTTTTAATTTTAGTTATTTTAATTATTTTAATTCGTGGAAGTTTACCTCGAGCACGTATCGATCAATTGACTTCTGAATCTTGAAAATCATTTATTTTTACGTATTTAGGTTATTTTTTTGTTATTTTATCAGTTGTTTGTTTTACTTATTGTTGTGATTGTTCTTGAGCTTTAGAAACTGGAATCAGATCTTTTGATATTAATGGGTTATAAAAGCTAATATAGCTCAGTGGTAGAGCACCGGACTGAAAATTCGGGGGTCAGAGGTTCAAATCCTTTTATTGGCATTATGTTTTCAAAAAATACTTTAAAAAAAAAAAAATTAATTTTTGCTTTTTTACAAATTAATACTTTTATACAAAATTTAAATAATGTAAATCTAACATCTAAAATAAAAAATTTTTTAATTTTTTATACTCCTTATATGCTAAATTTACCAAACTATTCACTTCATACTAAATTATATCATTTATCTAATTTAACAACCGATTATTCACTTTATCAAAAATTAAAAAAAAAAAAAACAGGAAAACGACGAGCTGAATTACAAAAAAAACACACAGAATTAGAATTTTTAGCTATTAACTTTAGTTATATGTATCCTTTATTAAACAAAAAATCAGGAAAGTATTTTCCTGCGCCAGTATATGATTCATTACAAAGTTTTTGATGATATAAATTTTATTTAACTGCAGTAACTCAACAGTATACTATGTTTAAATCTAATTGAATTTTAATTAATTGTTCTGATTTTGTACTCCAAGGTAATTACTTACATGTATACCGTGCTTTATATAATCGTCAATTTTTACAAAAATTATACTGTAAAAAAGATAAATTTTTATTTTGATTTACTAAATTAACTGTTTTTAAAGATTTAGCTAGTTTTATTCCTATGATTTTAAAGTGATTAGTTAATTCATCTCTAAAAAAACATAAACGTATCTTTGTATTAATAAACAAATTTTTTAAAATTTGATATGACGCTTTAGAAGAGTTTAAAAAAATACGAGGTTATTGTATTTTTTTTAAAGGAAAATTAGGAAAAAAAGGAAGTGTTCGTAAATCTAAGTATTTTGCTAAAAGAGGTGAGGTGAGTTATAGCACAAAATCTTTACGAGTTAATTATAAAACATTTCATTTTAGTACTATTACGGGAGTTGTGGGGGGTGGTTTAAGTATTTTTTACACGATTTCGCTTACGTTCTGTTTTTTATATATTTATATTTATGTAATTACTCTTTTTTTTATGTTACTTTTTTTTATAACTTTTAAAATTACTAATTTATTTTCTCAAATTAATTTTGCTGTATTTTGACAATCTTTAAATTATTTTCGAGAAGGGTGAGTCTTTAAATTATTAATTTTACAATTAGCAGGTTTACCTCCTATGTTTATTTTTTTTATAAAATTTAGTTTTTTAGTCACAGCTTTTAATTTATCTACTATTTTCATTTGTTTTTTAATTTTGTTAAATTTAATTGGGGGTATGCTTTTTTATTTGCAATTGTTTAAATTATCTACAAATTTAAATAAAAAAGAAATCTTATCATTAGTAACAAAAAATTCTATTTTAAGATTACGAAGTAAACAATCTAGTACAAATATAAAATTTTTATTTATGTATTTAACAGTCAGCTTTTTTTTTTTAAATTGATTTAGTGGATTATTTTTTATTGATATTTATGTTTTATTAAATGGAATTTTATTGTAAAAAAAATTAATTTTTTTTTTAGAATTGTGGCAACTTTAAATCAAAAAGTTAGATGAATTAACAATATTTATTATTATAAATGACGACGTCCAAAATTAAAAGGTTCACCGCAGCGTAAGGGAATGGTTTTACGAGTTCGAATTTGTACACCACGAAAACCAAACTCAGCTAAACGTCCAGTAGTTAAATTAAAATTAAGTACTAAATTGAAAGCATTAGCTCACATCCCCGGAACAGGGCATAATTTAAGAAGACATTCTCGAGTTTTAATTAACGGAATTGGAGCTCGAGATGTACCTGTTGTTAATTATACTTGTATTCGGGGAGTTTATGATTTTGCTCCTTTATCTTCAAAACGTAGAAGACGCTCTATCTATGGAGTAAAACAAGTTCCAGAATTAAAAACACACGTACGAAGAAAATTTCGCAATAAAACTGAATATGAAAGATTTAAATATTTTACAAAGTAAAGTCACATCATTTGTAAATTGAGCAAGACACGGTTCTTTTTATCCTTTAACCTTTGGTTTAGCATGCTGCGCAGTTGAGATGATGCATGCAACAGTGAGTAGATATGATTTTGATCGATTTGGAGTTATTTTTAGAGCCACCCCTCGCCAAGCTGATTTAATTATTGTGGCAGGAACTCTTACTTATAAAATGGCCCCAGCATTAAGACGTATTTATGAACAAGTCAATAACCCAAAATGAGTACTTTCTATGGGTAGTTGTGCAAATGGAGGGGGGTATTATCATTATAGTGAAAGTGTTGTACGGGGTTGTAATAAAATTATTCCTGTAGATTTATATGTTCCCGGATGTCCACCAACAGCTGAAGCACTATTTTTTGGAGTTTTAACATTACAACGATTTATTTGTAAATAATGATTTGATTACGTAGATGAAAAGCGCATGTATTTAATAGATTTCAATATAAATTAAAAAAAAAATATAACCATAGTTTTACTAAAGCAAAAAAAAATGTCTCTCTTAAGCTATCACCCGCTTACACCTAGTAAACGTCAACTTCGTAAAGTAATAATTAATTATCCAGAAAATTCTTATCGTAATATATTAACAAAATTTAAAAATTCTCGCCGATTTACTCTTAGTGGTAAAAGAGCAATCCACGGAGTTCGTTATTTTTCTAGAACTTTACTTCATAAATTTTTTGTATTTAAACCAAATCTTTTTAATTTTATTGTTACAAATTTTGGTTATTCAAAACTCCCACAACGCGAATTCGTATACGTAAAAACTTTATATAACGTTACAAAACTTATGATTAATAATCCTTGTTTTTATCCAGGTTTTATTTTAAAAAATTTTTTAACTATAAATCAATTAAAAGAATTAACAGCTCAAATTGTTCCATTATCTTTAGTTCCATTAAATGTACAAATTAGTTGAGTATTTAATATTTTAAATAAAAAACCTACCTTTGCTAAAAGTTCTGGAACTTATGCAACAAAAAGAAAATTAGATAAAAAAACAAAATTATTTTTTATTATATTACCGTCTCAACAACAACAATTATTACCAAAACATATTTATTGTACGTTAGCACCTACTTGTAATTTATTATTACATAAACGAGTGGAAGGAAAATGAGGTACTTATTTTACTACACGTAAAGTTATTACTGTACGGGGTGTAGCACAAAACCCAGTCGATCATCCAAATGGTGGTCGAACAAAAGCAAAACAACCAGAGTTATCTCCTTGAGGTTGAATTGCTAAATTAAATAAATAATAATGTCACGTGTAAGTTGAAAATTTACTTGAGCTACAGAAGATGATTTATTTTATTTTTATAAACAAATTAATCCAAATTTTAATTTTTTTTTTATCCCATTTCGTCACACAACTATTAATAATTTAAATAATTATCAAGAACACAGTTTATATCAGGGAAAATATTACGTAAATATGTATACTGATAAATTTTGTTTAAATCGAAAATTGGGTATGTTTACAAAAACTAGAAAACCTTTCTTTTTTCGTTCAAAAAAAAAAAAACGTTAAATGTTACATTTAAATTTTTTTAAAATTTATACATTTAGTACTAAAGCTGCCTTAAAAAATTCTACTACAAATAAAGTTTTAAGTTCTTTTTGTGAAACTACTGAATTACAAAGTTTTTCAAAATTAAACGTAAAGTATATTAAATTACAAACTTATTTTTTTCAAGAATCTTTTTTAACCAAAAATTCAAGAGAAATCGCGAATTGTTTATTTAAAGATATGATTCATTTAACGCTAATGTGACGTCAAATTAAAGGATATCCTCAACATGGAAATACAACTCACACAAACGCTAAATCAGCAAGAAAAAATAAATTATTATTAAACTGTCGAATAAATCAATTTTTCACAATGTTTGGAAAAAAATCTCGAAATATATATCCTACATTAGTTAAAGCTGAATATACGAATCGACTATGGATGTATAATTGAACTTATGAATACGCCCAGGCAGCTTCTTTTGCTTTAAAAATGGCTGAGGCTGGGCATAAAACTGGAGCATTTAATCCAGCATTAATGGCGGCAAATCAAGTTAATGGGTTTAAAAGAGAGGGTGCTGCATCAAAAATTGGAAAAGCTAAACAATTAACAAAAGTGTATACTTTAGGAGTCCCTCCTTTATTTGCTAAGTATATATATTTAACAAAAACACCTATAGATTTCCCACGTATTACTTTAAAAGATGAGGTAAATAAACAATTGGGTAAAAAACTTCGTCGTAGAGAATACAAATAAATTGTATAATATCCGCTCAACATTTACGTCTACAAAAACCAAAAAAATTAACTTTAAAAACAAAAAAAATTATTAATGCTAATAAGTTAATGATATATTTATTTTGGTTAACAGGTATATCAAACTCAAAATTTTTATTTAATGTATATAATTTTACCTGCTGAGCAACTTTTATATATTTATTAGGAATGCGGCCAATCAGAAAAATAAATAAATTTCCTTCTTATCACTACGCTATTAATTATCGTTATCAAGACAAGTTTTTAACAAATAAAATTATTTTTCGACGTTTTTTACAAAGTAATAAATTAAATAAATTTTTTATACGATTAAAACGAAAATTTAAAACAATTAAAATTAATAATAAACAACTTTTTAAAGATTTACATGCTTATTTAGTTAAACCAAATTTAACCAGTTCTACCCCTGTTAATTTTTTAAAATTTTTTTTATACAAAAATTTATTAAATATAAAACCAAAATTTTCAAATTTTACATTACGAAGAAAAATTTTTTTAACTACACCTAATATAACGCGAGTGGTGGCGGATTTTGTTTATACATCAGCTAAAAATATTTCAACACATAAACATCAAATGTCAAGAATTCATACACCTCAGCTGTGACGAAAAAATAAATTAGCACAATTTAAAACAGGACCAAAAGCTATTTTTTACAACGCCCACAAGTCTTTAATCTGAAAAATGAGAGCCGCGCGATTTGCTCACTGATGAACGCAAACGAGAGGAACTTTAAATGAATGACGTTACGATAAATTATTGGCGCGTGAATTAGATACTTATTTAAATTATTTTCAAAAACAGCTTTTATGTGTTGTATTAACAAGTCTTTACTGTTGTTTTTTATCTTGAAAACAGCAAAATTGATTTTTTATTAATCATTTAAGTTTGTTAAACGGGCGAATATTTTCTATAAATACAGTTTTAAAATTTGGAGATATTTTAGAATTTCCTTTTGGACCTGGATTAAAAATTTTTTCTAAATTCAATCATCAACGATTTTTAAATAAACTAAATATTGCGAAAAGATTTTTATATAAAACTTCTATCAAGCCTAAAATAAAAAATTTAAAAACAGCCCATAGATGCCCGCGATTGCTTCAAAGAATTCCAACTGGTTTACAAACTTTAGGGCGCTTGATTGCCGTAGATGCTGGTTTAAAAACTGTAGGTATTATCTATAGATTACCTTATTTAACACACAGTGTAACAGGCAACGTTTTAGTTAGCGCAGTTCTTACACTGCAAAATTGAAGATTTAGATTTGATTAATATACAATGGTGGCTATCAAATACAAAAATGATTAGAAGAAGTAAACATCTTGGATTTAAACAAATGCGTTTTAACTTTTGAGAACCAACTATATTACAAAATAAATTATGTAAAAGTTTTTTAAAAAATTTTGATATTTTACCTCTTAATCGTTTAAGTTGAATTTTTCAAAAACGTTATACAAATAAATCTCACACATTTTACTGAAGTCAAAATAAACTACAATGTCCATATAGTTTTAGTTTTTCAGTTCCAAATAAACGAATACAACACTCACGATTTTATTTAAATAAAGCATTAGATCGATTAATGCATGGTGGATATCAAAAATATAGTGGCTTATTATTCTTTACCAAGATTAGAACGAATAAATGCAAGTATGCATTGAGAATCAGGTATTTTATTACAAAATGAAAGATGACTTGCTCCTAAAATTTTTTTAACTTATAAATTTTTAATACCAATTTTTTTTAAATATGAATTACCCTTATTTTTAAATACATGGGTAAGTAATTATGAACACAGTTCTGCTGCTTGAGGATGAAAAAAACGAGCAACTCCTTTTATAAATATAAATAAACGTGTGATATTAAAACAAAAATATCAAAAAACAAAAATTTTAAATCATTATATTTATCATTATAATAACCGTTATATTACATTAGTACTTTATATAAAAAATAAAATATATGATACATTTAAGTGGTAGTACTTTTAATATTTACAATACTGGCGAATACTTTTTTAAATTACCTACATTTTATCTTTTTAAATTTAACGCCAACAATGGTGCGTGTTGAGCGGTTACTCCAATTACTAAATATGATTTATTTAATTCATCTACAAGTGCTGTTAAATTATCTTATCAAGCAAAATTTAAAGCGTATTCTGTTTTTGAATATTATTATTTATTTTTTTTTAAACGTATTACATTCCGTGGTAAAAGTTATCGAATTAGATATTTTAAAAAAATTAATAAATTTACTTTAAATTTTAACTATTCTCATTGAACTAAAGTTAAACTATCTAATGCTTGAAGTATTACTCGAAGAAAAAAAAAAAAAGAAAGAGATCGGCAACGATATCTAATTTTAACAACTAATTTTTTTTTATTACCAAATTTTATTAATTTTTTTAAAAATATTCGTTTTTATAATTGTTATACTATGCGAGGTCTTAGATTTCGAACACAACCAATAATTAGAAGATTTGGAAAATTATCACAACACGTTTCAATATTACATTAAATTGGTAATAAAACATTTTTTTCTAACAATATGAATCGAAACATATCTTTACCAACTTTAGGGGTATACAAACGTCTTTCTAAAAAAAATGCTAGTATCCTTTGCTTCGGTCCTTGTCATCCAGCGGCTCATGGGGTACTTCGCTTAATATTGCAATTATCCGGTGAAGTTATTTCAAAATTAGATCCACATATTGGTTTATTACATAGAGGAACTGAATCATTAATTACTCAAAAACATTATATTAAAGGTATTCCTTATTTTGATCGGTTAGACTACGTATCAATGCTGTCTCAAGAACATGTTTATTGTTTAGGTATAGAACGTTTATTAGGCTATAAACATGTTTCTGCACAAATTAATTGATTACGTATTATGTTTGATGAATTAACACGAGTTTTAAATCATTTACTAGCAGTATCTTGTCATGCTTTAGATATTGGAAGTATGTCAACTTTATTTTGAGCATTTGAAACACGTGAAAAAATTATGTATTTTTATGAAGCTGTGAGTGGGGCACGTATGCATGCAGCTTATTATCGTCCAGCTCAACAATTTCATATTAATATTTCTCAAAAATTATTAGATGAAATAATCTTGTTTACAAAAGAAGCCTATTTAACATTAAATGAAATGCATAATGTTTTAACTTATAGTGCTATTTGAAAAAGAAGATTAGTAAATATAGGTAATCTTAGTTATGAAGATTGTGTAAATTATAGTTTAACAGGTGTATTAGCGCGTAGTGCAGGAATAAAAACTGATTTACGTATGGCAAAATACAATTGTTATTCTGGATATAATTTTTGTAATTTTAAATCATTTTTAGGTATTAACGGTGATTCTTTTGATCGTTATTTAATTAGAATGGGAGAAATGGGAGAAAGTTTAAAATTAGCAACTTTAGCGGCAAAAAAATTAAAACGTTATAAAACTTTAAATAAAAATGCATTTGCATCAACATTAACTCAACAGTTTTATACCGAACAACAAAACCCTTACACAAGTATGGAAGAATTGATTACTCATTTTATAAATTGACATACTGGATTTAAAATTAACACTGCTAGAACTTTAGCTTTTATTGAAGCTCCAAAAGGTTTGTTTGGGGTAATGTTACACAGTAGTAATTCAACAAAACCGATAAAATGTAAAATTAGATCACCTAGCTATTTTAATTTGCAAGCTTTAAATAAAATTGCAAATGGACATACTTTAGCAGATCTTGCAGCATTAATAGGAACTGTTGATGTAGTTTTTGGAGAAGTTGATCGTTAGTATAATAAACAATCTTTTCTTTTTACTGTATTAGTTATGTATTAGTTATGCATTAGTTATGTATTAGTTATGTATTAGTTATGTATTAGTTATGTATTAGTTATGTATTAAATAGATTATTGCTATTACCTTGGATTAGAATTCTAATCCAAGGTAATAGCAATAATCTATTTAATACATAACTAATACATAAATAATACAT
>Ga0209570_1000955_pt1 | contig 20979 bp, 16 predicted proteins | sample EBPBio172007_DNA_FD_185861 | JGI IMG/M metagenome (GOLD analysis project Ga0209570, IMG submission 185861) | Wastewater treatment Type I Accumulibacter community from EBPR Bioreactor in Madison, WI, USA - Reactor 1_9/17/2007_ DNA (SPAdes)... | ecosystem: Engineered > Bioreactor > EBPR >... | reverse complement strand
GGTCTTCGTCCCTGCCATGGCCGCACGGGCGGCTGCGCAATCCCATCCAGCTTCGCCGCCCGCGCTGGCGTCGAGGCCGTCAATGCACTAACATTCCATCCGGACCACTCAGTGGGGGCCGATCACGGATACGCTGGAGGACCGTCGTGTGGATTTGCGCCGCAACCACCATGATGAAGCTGTCAAGCGGTCCGCGCACGCCAAACCAGATCGGCAACTCTTCGCCAGCAAGCTGGCGACTAGAAACAAGCTTGCATGGTCCATCGAATACCGAGGCTTAACACCTGGATTCATCATTGGTTCGACATCAGTCGAGTTGTACTTGGCATCACCCAAGGCGGGCCGGATCGAAGGGAGCCGGGTTGATCGGCGGGGGCTCGCCGCACATCATCGCCGCCATCAACTTGCCCGTCGCGGGGCCCAGCGTCAGTCCCTGGTGCCCGTGACCGAATGCGAGCCAAAGGCCGGCATGACCGGATGCGCGTCCGATCACGGGCTTCATGTCTGGCATACAGGGCCGCGCCCCCATCCAGGGTGTCGCGTCGAGACGCTGCCCGAGGGGATAAACCCGGCGCGCGGCTGCTTCGGCCTTCGCCAATATGGAGAGGTTGGGTGGAGCGTCCGGTCGCGCGAACTCGACCCCGGCTGTCAGTCTGATCGAGTCGCGCATCGGCGCCAGGACGTAACCATTCTCGACATCCGAGAGCGGGTGGGACGGCATAGCGCCTGCCTCGACGGCAAAATGAGCATGGTAACCTCGCTTGGTGAAAAGCGGCACGCGGTAGCCGAGGCGCCTGACCAGCGAGCCGGACCATGGTCCGAGCGCGACCACCACCTCGGGAGCGAATATTGCGCCGTCCTCGCCAGTGACTTCCCAGCCGCGCTCCTTCCGGCGCAACGCCATGGCATCGCCGAGGGTGATCCTGCCACCGAGTGCGCGGAAATGGTCGGCATAGGCATGCAGCAAGGCACCCGTATCGGTGACCGACCAGGCGTCGATCCAGTGGATAGCACCGGCAATTCCAGCGCTGAAGGCAGGTTCGAGCGCCTGGAGCGCGCGACCGTCAAGTTTTTCGTGGCGAATGCCGAAATTCTCCTCCCGTTCCGTAGCCTCGGCGCTGCCCGCCTGAAAGGCAGCTTCCGAATGGTAGAATTTGATCCAACCCTGTTTCTGTATCAGGTGGCGACAGCTCGCAGCCTCGCTCATCTCGGCGTGGCACTCAGCCGCGAGCCCGATCAGGGTGGCATAGTCGGCCATGATCTTGAGAAAGCGGGATGGCTCGGAGTGCCACCAATACCGGAGCAGCGGAGAGGCATAGCCGGGTAGGGCCCAAAGGTCATAGCAGGCCTGAGGCGATCGGTTGCCGGCGATCTTCCACAGAGCCGCGAGGTCGCGCGGGAAGCTGTATGGACGCACGCATTCAGTCTGGATCAGGCCGGCATTGCCGTAGGATGTGCTGCGGAAGTCCAGTTGCCGATCCAGCAGGAGGACCTCCCTGCCGCGGCTGGCAAGCTGGCAGGCGATCGACAGGCCGACAATTCCGGCACCCAGAACAATGACATTGTCAGCCAAGTGGACCGTCCATTCCCTCTTGCGTTGATACGGGTGACATTAGCGTATGCAGCCGCCGTGCATGGTGCAGCCATGCTGCCCGTCGGGCATTGGGACCGCCCGACAGTCTTGAGGTGGCGCTCCGCGCACCAGGGACTGGCTGCACCCCGCCTGTCTCCGACGCAGCACAATATGGCCGGGTGATTGGTTGTCAAGATAACGTATCTTTTATCTTTTGTGTGTGAAGCTGCTTCGGGATTTCAGGCTCGAGGTGCTTCCTGTCCGCCGCCAGGGTTCGAGGATTCAGCAACGGTTTCAAGCCCACTGACCACCCGGCTGGAATGCCGCCGCAGAACCAAATGGGTTCGCACCCATGTACGGAAAGGTTGGCCGTCATGAATATTGGCACCCGGATTTTCGGTGGCTTCACGATTCTGCTGTTCCTGACGATTTCCGTCGCTTTCGTCGGATGGCACGGATTGTCGCGATTCACGCGCCGCACCGAGGCCGCATCAGCGGCGCAGAATGTGGTCGATGCGGTCGGTGTCCTGGCTGTGTTCTCGGCGGAGCTGACCGTGCCGAACCAGGCGGCGGGCCGAGTCGACGTGGCCAAGCAGCAGATCGCCGCGGTAAGGGCCGCGGTGGCTGGGATCGCTCCTTTCCTGCCATCGGAAGGAATGGAGCGTCCGGCTGGGAAAATGAACGAGGCGATCGACGCCTATGACGCGGCGCTGAAGAAATTCGACCAATACCGCGACGGCAAAGCGAAATTGCAGACCCAGCAGCAGGATGTTCTCGAACGGCTTATCGCGGTCGCCACCACCATCAAGACCGACCACGAAGAGGCCGGAAAGCGCGCGCTCGATCGACTGAAGGCGGCCGGCGCCGAGCTGGAGAAGGTTACGGAGAGCGCCGAAGCGCTGGCGGTTGGCACGAAAATCGCGGGCTACCTACAGGCGAATGATGACGCGAACCTGCTGCTCAGGGCCAGCGGCGAGACGATCGCCGCAGCCCTTCTGGCGCAATCCGTCGAAGCGGCGCTGTTCAACGGCTATTCCGATTCCGCCGATGCCGTCACGGTTGAAGCCGCGAGCGCGATGATTGACAACGCTTCGAAGATTCGCGCGCGGATCGCGGATGAAAAATTGAAAAATACGCTTGGTGGCCTTCTCAAGAGTATCGAGGACTTCCGGAATGGCATTCCGGAGGTATTCGCTGCCAGCGTTGGGCAGAACCAGGCGCGGCAGGATCTGGAGAAGCGCCTGGGCGAACTCGTTTCACTCGCCCGTTCGGTCGGCGATGTCGAGCAGGCGGCCATGCGAGTGGAGCGGGAGCAGGCGTTGGTGTTGCTCGGCATTGGCGTGAGCCTCGCGATCGTGCTCGGCGTGGTCCTGTCCATTCTGATCGGACGCAGCATCTCCCGGCCGGTGTTCCGCTTGTCCGACGCGATGCGCGCGTTGGCCGATGGCGATCTCGACGCGCCGGTGCCCGCGACAGATCGCCGCGACGAAGTCGGCGTGATGGCACGCACGGTGGTTGTTTTCAAGGATGCGCTCGCCTCGCGCGCCGAGGCGAGACTTCGCGAAGCGGCGGATGCCGACAGCAAGGCGCAGCGGACAGCTTATCTCGAAGCGCTTGCGGACGAATTCCAGGAACATGCCGTCGGACTTATCAATGCCTTGAGCAGCGCGGCCTCTGGCCTCAGGGGAACGGCCACGGCGATGTCGGGAGCCGCCGAACGAACAAATACCCGGTCAATTGGCGTGGCGGAGGCCGCGACCCATACTTCCACCAATGTCAGCTCCGTGGCGGCTGCCGCGGAAGAGCTTTCCGCCTCGACACACGAGATCGGCAGGCAGGTCGACATGTCGAATGGAATCGCTAGTTCCGCCGTCCGGGCAACGGATCAGGCCCGCCAGACCGTTGAAGGATTGGCGGGCGCGGTGGCGAATATCGGCAGCGTCGTCGCGCTCATCAGCGGGATTGCCGCCAAGACCAACCTGCTCGCTCTGAATGCGACGATCGAGGCTGCGCGCGCCGGCGAGACAGGCAGGGGTTTTGCTGTCGTCGCATCCGAGGTCAAGGACCTCGCCAACCAGACGGCGCGCGCGACCAGTGAGATCGCGGTTCAGATCGCCCAGATTCAGGAGGAGACGGGTTCGGCGGTGGCGGCGATCCGCGACGCCTCCGGAGTGATCGAGCGCATGTCGGGGATTACCGCAGAAATAGCCACGGCGGTCGAGCAGCAAGGCCTTGCCGCGCAGGAAATCGCTCATAACGTATCCGAAGCCTCCACCGCGACCGGGGTCGTCGCCTCCTCGATCGCGGAGGTTATGGAGGCAGCGCAGGACACCGGCGAGGCCGCCACCAAGGTTCTTGCCAACGCCGTGGATCTCCAGGCGCACTCTGTCCGCCTGGAGAACGAGGTCGGTCGCTTCCTGGGCAGCATCAAGGCCGCCTGAAGCTTCAGGCGGCACACCTCTTCTCCCAGAAGGTAGATGGGGGCATACTAGCGCGGCGCGCCTCAGCCCGAGATGGCGGTTCTGAGCGCACGGGCGATATCGGCCATGCCGGCATTCTTGTCGTCGACGGATGCGCCGGTCTCCGTCGTGAAGATCGTGAACAGAACCGGCTTACGACCGAGCGGCCAGATTACGCCGGTGTCGTTGTTGGTTCCAAAGCCGCCACCACCGGTCTTGTCGCCAACGCGCCAGTCTTTCGGCAGCCCCGCGCGCACCTTGGTATCGCCGACCTTGTTGCCGACGAGCCATGCCGTGAGAACATCGCGAGATTTCGGCGAAAGCGCATTGCCGAGCACCAGCGTCTCCATGGTCCTGGTCATCGCGGCCGGCGTCGAGGTGTCGCGGGGATCACCCGGCTTGCCCTCGTTGAGTTCGGGCTCCCAGCGGTCGAGCTGGGTCGTGCTGTCGCCGATGCTTCGGACAAAGCGGGTGAAACCCTCGGGGCCGCCGATCGCCTTCAGAACGAGATTGCCGGCGGTGTTGTCGCTGGTGGTGATCGTGGCCTCGCAGAGTTCTCCCAGCGTCATTCCGTTTCCGCCAACGCGCTCTTTTGTAACCGGCGCGTATGAAAGGATGTCGCTCTGCTGGATTACGATCCGCCGATTGATATCCTCCTTCCCCTGGTCGACCAGCGCCAGAAGCGCGCCGCCGGCGACGCCCTTGAAGGTGCTGCACATCGGAAAGCGCTCGTCTGCACGATGTGCCCATTTCTGCCCGCTTTCGAGATCATGGAGCAGCACTCCAAGCCGCGACTTCAGCCGCTGCTCCACATCCAGGATCGTCTTCCCAAGGGAATTTGCCGGGACTCCTTGCGACAGGAGAGGTGCCGGCAGTGAAAGAGCCACGGGCATCGCGACCGCACCTGCGAGGAAGCCGCGGCGATTCTGGTGATTTTGCATGTCTTGTCTCCCGATTCGGTGCTGCAAAAAGGCTGCCGGTCACAGTGGGTTGAGGCGCGCCCCGTCTGAAAAGAGAACGCCTCAAATTCAATACCATTAAAGATACAGTATCTTTTTTGTCAATTGGCCTGTCTGGATCGTCGCGCGTGCCGACCATCGGAGGCATTATAAAGATACTGTATCTTGAATGATCAACGAGGATTTGCTATCATCGCCGCAGATGGGCTGGTAAACAGTTAAAAATCAGATGCTTGGGAGAAAATGCGATGCAGGAAGACGAACTCCGTCGACTGGTTGATGCGACGAGGTGCTCCCGTATTTCCCGACGGGCGTTTGTGCAGAGGATGGTGGCCGCAGGCATTTCCGCGCCGATCGCCGGGATGATCCTGGCCCATAACGGCGTAGCTTTCGCCCAGCCCATCAATGCCTACAAGCCGACAAAGGCGGGTGGCGGCGGCACGTTGAAGGTCTTGCAATGGCAGGGGCCGACGCTGCTCAATCCGCACTTGTCTTCCGGCAGCAAGGATTGGCACGCCTCAAATGTGTTCTATGAGCCGCTTGCCGGCTGGGACATGGAGGGCAATCTCGTTCCGATCCTTGCGGAAGTTGTTCCCAGCCTTGAGAATGGCGGGGTCGCCAAGGACCTGACATCAGTCACCTGGAAGCTGAAAAAGAACGTCAAATGGCATGATGGCACGCCATTCACAGCCGATGACTGTGTCTTCAACTGGGAATATGCCTCGAATCCGGCGACATCGGCCTATTCCATCAGCGCCTACCGGAACACTAGGGTCGAGAAACTCGATCCTTATACGGTGCGGATCAGTTTCGAGAAGCCGACGCCATTCTGGGCGGATGCTTTTGTAGGCTCGCGCGGGATGATCATCCCCAAGCACCTGTTCGAGGCCTATCAAGGGGCGAAGGCGCGCGAGGCGCCCAACAATCTCAAGCCTGTCGGGACGGGCCCCTATATCTTTGTCGAGTTCAAGCCCGGCGATCTGCTGCTGGGCAAGATCAATCCCAGCTATCATGTGGTGAACCGGCCGCATTTCGATGCGATTGAAATCAAGGGTGGTGGCGATGCCGTTTCCGCCGCGCGCGCGGTTCTGCAGACTGGCGACTATGACTTCGTCTACAACATGCAGGTAGAGGAGGCCATTCTCAAGCGCCTGGAGGCCGCTGGGCGGGGTAAGGTCGAGGTCGTTCCTTCAGGCCATATCGAGCATATCCAGGTCAATTTCGCTGATCCCTGGACGGAGGTTGACGGTGAGCGTGCCAGCCCGGCGCGCAAGCACCCGATCCTTGGCGACAAGGCCGTGCGCCAGGCGCTGAATCTGCTGCTTGATCGCGAGACGTTGCAGAAGGTGGTCTATGGCCGCGATGCCACGGCGACGGCGAATTTCGTTAACGCACCGCCCCGCTACGTATCGAAGAAAAACTCTTGGGAATTCAATATCGAGAAGGCTAGCGCGCTTCTCGATGGCGCCGGCTGGAAGCGTGGTGCTGACGGCATCCGCGAGAAGGACGGCAAGAGGATGAAATTTGTCTTCCAGACCGCTGCGAACTCGTTGCGGCAGAAGACGCAGGCAGTCTTCAAGCAGGCATGTGAGAAGGTGGGGATATCGCTCGAACTGAAAAGCGTCGATTCTTCGGTGTTCTTCTCATCCGATCCCGGAAACCCTGACACATTCGGTCATTTCTACGCTGACTTGCAGATGTATACTTCGCCGGTAACACAGCCCGACCCAGCCCTTTTCATGCAGCAATTCCTGCCGGAACAAGTCTCGCACAAGGGCAACAAATGGCAGAATCGCAATGTCACGCGCTGGGTCAGCAAGGATTTCGAAGAGGCGTTCAAAGCTGCGGAATCGGAGGTTGATCCGGTCAAGCGCACGGCCCTGCTCATCAAGCTGAACGATCTCGTGATCGAGGATGTCGTTGTCATCCCGGTGATCGTTCGGCGCATTCTCGCGGGCATGAAAAAGAATCTCGTCGCGCCGATGAGCCCATGGGACACTTACGTCTGGGATCTGTCGGGTTGGTATCTTGAGGCGTGAGTTGCGCAGGGTATCGTGCTGCCCGACAGCCTGAGTGAATTGAATGTTGAATTTCCTGATCCGACGGCTGTTCACCGCCGCTGCCAGTCTGCTGGGCATCAGCATCGTGCTTTTCGCGGTGCTGGCGCTTGCGCCTGGCGATCTCTTCAGCGAACTGATCACCAACCCGGCCATCCCGCCGGATGTCATTGAGTCATTGCGCAAGCAGTTCGGCCTCGATGAGCCGATTCATATCCGGTATCTGCGCTGGCTCGCTGCCATGCTGCAAGGCGACTGGGGCTATTCCTATACGAGCCGGATCGGTGTCGACCAGTTGATCCTGCAAAGGGTGCCGACGACGCTGTTCATCGTCGGGCTGGCGCAGGTTCTGGCGCTCGCCATCGCTTTGCCGGTGGGGGTCTATGCGGCCATGCGGCCGTATTCGCTCTTCGACCGGTTGGCGAGCCTTCTGGCCTTCATCGGGTTCTCCCTGCCGACGTTCTTCACGGGCCTGCTCTTCATCCTGCTTTTCAGCGTTTACCTGGATTGGCTGCCGTTCATCTACCGCACCAACATCACGGCGACGGGCTGGCAATGGGCATGGGAGATGTTCCGCCAGTCGGTGATGCCGATTACCGTCATCGGGCTCGCGCTTGGGGCCTCCTGGACGCGCTACGTGCGTTCAGCGGTGCTCGATGTGATCCGGCTCGACTACGTGACAACCGCCCGTTCGAAAGGGCTGCGCGAGCATGTCGTGATCATCAAGCATGTCGTCCGCAATGCGCTTATTCCAGTCGTGACAATGGTCGCCCTGCAGATTCCAGCAATTTTTGGCGGTGCCATTATCACCGAGCAGATGTTTCGCATCCCAGGGATTGGCTCCCTGCTGATCTCCTCGCTCCTCGCCAATGACACGCCGGTCATCATGGCGGTTACCTTCGTCTTCGCCGGCCTCGTCATCCTGTTCAATCTCATCGCGGACCTGCTCTATGGCTGGCTTGACCCTCGTATCTCCTACCGCTGACGGCGGTACTCTTCCGAAGCAGATTTCGCCTGCGCGCGATGCCTGGCGACGCTTCAGGAAGCACCGGCTCGCCTATCTCGGGCTGCTGGTTCTGGTCACCATGGTGGCGGCGATCATGCTCGGCCCCTGGCTCTGGCGTGGTCCGATCAACGGCATCGATGTCGGTGCCCGGATGGAGGGGCCAAGCTGGGCGCATCCCTTCGGCACCGATGACCTTGGACAGGACATGCTCTCGCGCATGCTCTACGGCGGACGTATCTCGATGGCCGTTGGCTTCGCCGCGATGCTGGTCGCCGTGCTGGTGGGCACTCTGGTTGGCGCGCTCGCCGGCGCATCGCGTGGCCTTGTCGACGGGCTGATGATGTGGCTGACCGATCTGTTCCTATCCTTGCCGCAGCTGCCGATGCTGCTGTTGGTGATCTATCTGTTCCGTGATCCGCTCAAAGGCATTGTCGGCGTTGAGATTGGTGTCTTCCTGCTGGTCGTTTCCGTGATCGGTGGTTTCAACTGGATGTCGGTAGCGCGGCTGGTGCGCGCGCAGTTCCTGTCCTTGCGCGAAAAGGAGTTCGTCGAGGCCGCCCGCGCGCTCGGAGCATCGCGCATGCGTGTCGTGATGCGCCATATCCTTCCGAACGCCGTAGGTCCGGTGATCGTGGCCGGCACGATCAGCGTCGCGCATGCGATCATCTCGGAATCGACTCTCTCTTTCCTCGGTCTTGGCTTTCCGCCCGATACGCCGACCTGGGGGCGACTGCTGTTCGATGCGAAGGACTATCTCGACATCGCGCCGCATCTCGTTCTGTTCCCGGGAATCGCGATTTTCCTCGTCGTGCTCTCCATCAACTTCATTGGCGACGGCCTGCGCGATGCGCTCGATCCGCGCAGGGTGATCTGACGTGTCCACGCATGCTTCCCACCTGATAGAGGCCCCTCTTCTGGATATCCGCGGGCTCAAGACATGGTTCCGAACCGATGACGGCATCGTCAGGGCCGTGGATGGCGTCGACATCGCGGTCGGGCGCGGCGAGACCGTTTCCATCGTTGGCGAGAGCGGCAGTGGCAAGACGGTGACGGCCCATTCGGTGCTCAAGCTGATCCCGATGCCGCCTGGCATGATCGCTGGCGGACAGATTCTCTGGCAGGGCCGCGATCTCGCCTCGCTCGATGCCGAGGCGATGAGCAATGTCCGTGCTCGCCAGATCGCCATTGTCTTTCAGGAGCCGATGACATCGCTCAATCCGGTGTATTCGGTCGGCGACCAGATTGCCGAGACTATCCGGCGGCATGAGGGGCTCGGTCGGCGCGCGGCGCTTGCCCGCGCGGCCGAGATGCTCGATCTCGTCCAGATTCCAAATGCCGCGAAGCGCGTGCATGATTATCCGCATCAGTTCTCCGGCGGAATGCGCCAACGGGTGATGATCGCCATGGCGCTCTCATGCAATCCGAAGCTGTTGATCGCGGACGAGCCGACGACCGCGCTCGACGTGACCATCCAAGCGCAGATTCTCGATCTGCTTGACGAGATGAAGGCAAAATTTGAGATGTCGATCCTGCTCATCACGCATGCGATGGGGGTGGTCGCTGAAACGGCGCAGCGCGTCGTCGTCATGTATGCCGGAAAGGTCGTCGAGGATGCTGGTGTCGTCGACCTGTTCGGCAATCCGCGCCATCCCTATACGCAAGGGCTGATCCGCTCGATCCCGCGCATTGATACGGCCGCGACGCACAAGCAGCGACTCGAGGCCATCCCCGGCTCCGTGCCGAACATGCTGCACCCGCCACCGGGCTGCCGATTCGCCGCCCGCTGTTCGAAAGCCGTGGCGGCTTGCCGGGAGACAGAGCCGCCGCTGGTGGAAGTGACGCCCGGCCACAAGACCGCCTGTCATTTTGCATGAGGGAATAGAAGTCATGTCCGGGCCATTGCTGCGTGTCAAAGATCTGGTGAAGAACTACTCCATCAAGGGTGGGCTTCTGGGCCGCGAGGTCGACCGCGTCCATGCCGTGGATCGGGTCAGCTTCCATGTTGACGCGGGGGAAACTCTGGGTGTCGTCGGCGAGAGTGGCTGCGGCAAATCGACCACCGGCCGTTGCCTGCTCAGGTTGGTCGAGCCAACAGCCGGCGAGATATGGTTCGAGGGTAAGGATGTTTCCCAGCTCGGTCGAACCGATCTGACCGCTCTCCGGCGTGACTTGCAGATCATTTTTCAGGATCCGTTCGCGTCGCTCAATCCGCGCATGACGGTTGGCGGGATCATTGGCGAGGCGCTGGCGATCCACGGACTTGGCCGGGACGCCGCCGAGCGACGTGACCGTGTCGTGCATTTGCTGGAAACCGTGGGCCTTAAGTCCGAGCACATGGGCCGGTTCCCGCATGAATTCTCCGGCGGCCAGCGCCAGCGCATCGGCATCGCGCGAGCCTTGGCGGTCGAGCCGAAGCTGATCGTCTGCGACGAGCCCGTGTCCGCGCTCGATGTCTCGATCCAGGCTCAGGTCGTCAACCTGCTGGAAGACCTTCAGAAGCAGTTCCGATTGACCTATATCTTCATTGCTCATGACCTCTCGGTCGTGGAGCATATTTCGGATCGTGTGGCGGTCATGTACCTCGGGAGAATCGTCGAGATCGCGTCGTCGCGCGACCTCTACACCAATCCGCTGCACCCCTACACGGAAGCGCTCCTTTCGGCGGTGCCGATTCCTGACCCCACGCTGGTTCGCAAACGCACGCGCCTGACCGGAGAAGTTCCCAACCCGATCCGTCCCCCGTCCGGCTGCCATTTTCATCCGCGCTGTCCTGTCCGGAAAATGCCGCTATGCGGAGCGGAGCGACCGGAACTGAAGATGACATCGGATGGGCACGAGGTTGCCTGCCATCTCCGCTCCTGATTTTCATCGGAGCCGGTCTGGCAGAGATCATCCGAGGCGGCCTCCAGGCTCTCGGCAAGGGCAGAGCGAGGCTTGCCTGTCGTCGCCGCGATATACCTCGCCCTTTGCTCCGAGATCTCACGCTATGGTCTGATGTGTGCCCCGGGTCATCAAGGGAAAGGCTACCGGCTCGGCATTCATCAACGGATGCAAATCTTAACGCGGCAATTTCCGAAGCCTGTCCACGAGGTTCCGGATGGCATTCTCGATGTGCCTTGTAAGGGCTTCCTTGGCTCTCTCGTCCTTTTTCCTGAAAAGAGACAATATCGTGTGATGCTCCTTGGCGATCTCGGCCTTGTCGTTCGATTGATCATAGTGCAGTCGAACCGCCAGGCCGACCTTGAAATGCAGCTTTTTCAGGTGTTCGACGATGTAGGGTTTCCTCGCCGGCCTGTAGAGTGCCTCATGGAACTGCCAGTTCAGTGACCAGGAGGTCTCAACGTCCTGCTCCTTCTCGAAGGCGATCGCCAGTCTTTCGGCCTCAGCGCAGTCCTCCGCCGTGGCCTTCCCCATGGCCAGGCCGAGCAGCCAGGCCTCGATCTGGCTGCGAAGCTCGAAAATCTCCATGATTTCGTCCGGCCCAAGCCCGGAGACAACGGCAGTCCTGTGGAATTGCTGAACGACGAAACCTTCGGCCTCGAGCTGGAATAGTGCCTCGCGGACCGGAACCTTGCTGACGCCGAACTCGGCGGCGACCTGCTCCTGGGGCAATTGCGTGCCTTGCGGGATCTCACCGGTGATGATCCGCCGCCGAAGCTCGTCCGCAACCTGGCTCGCAGTGGCCTGCCGCCTGAGCTGGATCGGCCGGTCGACTGTGCTGCGGAATTTGTCCATGAAGCGCTCTTAATCCTGGATTGTCTGGGTACTCTTTGTGCGCAATGCGCGGGATATTGGCAAGAGCACCGGGAATTTCCGGCGTTGACAGCTGCTAACAGATCGTTCGCGGCACCCTGCCCCAGGGCTTCACCCGAGAGACGCTGGAGTGTTTCCATTGAAAGATACTAGATAATTTATCTTGCAAATAGATGGGGAAACGATAACCTGTCAAGATAAGATACTGTAGCTCATGCCGGGATCTGGTGCGCGGCGAGCGGAGCGAAGGCACGAGCCAGCAGAAGGAATGTCGGGAGGCGGCGCTGTACTGAGGACGCTCCAGCATCCGACCCATCGGAGTCGAATGCGGAAGAGCTGATTCCGTCGTACTGCCGGCCATTCGGCAAAAGCTGAACAGGAGATTGCGTGAGCACTCAGGGATTCCACCCATACTATGCAGGCCGTCGAGTCGTCATTCAGGACGGTTTTGACGAGAGCTTGCTCCTGTCACGGCCCCATTTCGCGACTTTGCTCGCTGACCACGACTTCGAGGAGATCCGCAAGGCGGCGCTTGGGGAGCTTGATCGTGTCATCCCTACCCTACCCTACGTTGGCGGCGCCGAAGGGCGCATGACGCAATATTTTGAACAGAATGCAGGTATCTTCGCGCTTGGGCGCGTGCTGCGGGCGCGCTCCGTGCCCGGCAAGATCATGTCGCAACTACTCAAGCACGTTTTTCTGGCGAAGCTCCGGACGCGCCCGCGTGACGAGCGGCTTGCCATGGGCGAGCAATTCCTCTCCGAGGGCACCAAGTCGATGCTGCGCAAGGAGGCCGTGAAAAGTCAACTCAAGGAAAACACCGGCGACTTCGCTTATCGCTTTATCGACAAGCCGGCGGCGTCCGGTGCGGAAGCTTTCGATTTCGGCCTCGACTACAATGAATGCGGCTTCTGCAAGATGAGCAAGACGAACAACGACGGTGACATCCTGCCAATGATCTGCGCCATGGACGAGGAGTCCTATGCGCTTCGGGGTGTTCGATTGACGCGAACGACGACGCTCGCGGATGGCGACCGTTGCTGCAACTTCCGATACGGCAAGCTGGAAGACGACCAGGTTCCCTGAAACAACGGTCAGACGGAGGAAGCCTCCCGTGAGTGAGGTCGAGAAGCGGTTGAAAGCGGCGGGTCTCGTGGTTCCAACCGGCGCCGCGCCTGTCGCGAATTATATTCCGGCGGTGCGGGCGGGCGATCTGGTTTTCATCTCCGGGCAGATCGGCTTCGGTCCGGATGGAAGGATCGCCGACGCCTATCGGGGCAAGCTCGGCGCGGATGTCTCCGAGGTGGCGGGCCGGGACGCCGCGCGAGCGGCCGGCCTGAATGTGCTGGCCCAGCTCAAGGCGGTGATAGGCGATCTGGACCAGGTGGAGCGCTGCGTGCGGCTGTGCGGCTACATCAATGCGACACCTGACTACGGAGCGCTCCCGCAGGTCATGAATGGCGCCTCTGATCTGATGGTTCTGGCCTTCGGCAGCAAGGGGCGACACACGCGCACGACAGTCGGCGTGGCCCAGGTGCCGCTCGACTGCGCCGTGGAAGTGGATGCGATCTTCAAGGTCGCCTGACAGCGGAGTAGCAGCGAATGACAGTCATCGAGCACATCGGGCCGTATCTCGCCGAGTTGAAGGCAATTCGGCGCGACATTCATGCGCATCCCGAATTGGGCATGGAGGAGGCTCGCACCTCCGCGATCGTCGCGAAAATGCTGCGCGAATGGAATATCGAAGTTGTCGAGGGCATCGGAAAAACGGGCGTAGTGGGGCTCGTCCGCGGCAGGCATTCTGGGTCGCGCGCGATCGGATTGCGGGCCGACATGGATGCCTTGCCAATCCACGAGCAGACCAATCTGCCTTACGCATCAAAAAATCCCGGGATCATGCACGCCTGCGGTCATGATGGTCACACCGCGATGCTGCTCGGCGCGGCGCGTTATCTCTCGGAGACCCGCGACTTCTCCGGCACCGTCGTGCTGATTTTCCAGCCGGCGGAAGAGGGGCGTGGTGGAGCCCGCGCCATGGTCGGGGATGGTCTGTTCAGGCGCTTCCCTTGCGATGCGATCTATAGCATGCACAACCGTCCGGGCATGCCGATCGGGCATTTTGGGGCAAGGCCGGGACCGATCACGGCGAACTGCGACCGCTGGCGCGTCGACTTCCGCGGGACGGGCGGACATGGCGGCGCAACGCCGCACATGGCGACGGATGTCACGGTGGTGGCAGGGCATTTTCTGCTGGGAGTCCAGACGATTATCAGCCGGAATATCGCGGGCCGTGAAACGGCGGTGCTCTCTGTCGGCGCCGTGCATGGGGGTTCCGCGGAAGCGCCCAACGTCATGCCGGCGGAGCTTTCCGTCAGCGGCGTCACGCGCACATTCGACATGGCGATCCGCGAGACGATCAGGAATCGTCTGGAAACGCTGGCTCATACGTTGGCCGCAGCGCATGGCTGCAAGGCCGAGATCGAATATCGGCAGACCGGCTGGGCCGTGATCAATGCCGAGGAATCGGCCGCCATCGCCGCCGCCGCCGCCATCGCCGTCGTTGGCCAGGAAGGTTTCTCGAGCAGTGTTCCGCCTTCGACCGGCGGCGAGGATTTCGCCGAGATGCTGCATGTCGTGCCCGGCTGCATGGCGCATATCGGCAATGGAGCGGATAGCGCCGACCTCTCCCCGCGCCTGCACACCCCGCACTATGACTTCAACGATGACGCCCTACCCTATGGCGTCGCCTATTGGGCCGGCATCGTGGCGAAGGAACTCGGATCAGGCACTTTCGACTGATGGGCTGCCGCGCGGGCGGGAAGGACATTGGCTTGGCGACAGCCCGTCACCGGCAATGCTTCAGCACATGGGTCGCGAAGCGGCTGATATCCTCGCGGGAGTTGTAGAAGAATGGTGTCGCGCGAAGATACTTGCCGCGCGCCGCCGCATACATATCACGAGTTGCCAGACTGAGGCGCGCGGCCTCGGTATCCGGCAGGGGAATGCTGGCGATGCCGGCCCGGGAGCCCTCCGGAGCGGCGAGTTCGATACCTCCCGCGCGCAGATCCTCGGCGAGCCACTCCACCAGCTTCGCCGTCCGGGCCTGAGCCATGTCCCAGCCGATGGTGTTGCCGAGAAGATCCAGAGACGCACCGAGCGCATAGAGGCCCGGATAATTCACATGGGCGAATTGCAGTCCGGCGTCGGGTGGCGGGTTTAGGGAACCGCGAAACGCCGGTCGCAATGCCTGTCGCGCCCGGTCCCTGACGACGCAGACGGCGAGGCCGAAGCCTGAGAGCATCCACTTGATCATGCCGGCCATGTAGACATCGACCTTGTCGAGCCCGATCGGTATGGCGCCCAGCGCCTGAATGCCATCGACAACCAGCAGGATCTCGCGCTTGCGACACTCGGTCCCGAGCCGATCGAGGTCGAGCCGGGTTCCTGTCATGGAGTGGACATGCGTGACGACGAGAACGCGGGTGCGCTCCGATAATGCGTCCAGCAGCGCGGTCTCGCGCTCGGTTTCCTTTGGAATCTTGACAAGCCGAACAACGCCGCCGGCGCGCTCCGCAGCCTGCCAGGCTAGCCTCACGGATGGAAATTCGTCGTCGGCCACGACGACCTCGTCGCCTTTTCGCCAATCGACGCTATATCCGATGATATTCAACGCATCCGTCGTGCCAGAAAAGAACTCCACTTCGTCGGGCCGCGTTCCAAGCCAGTCCGCGAGTCGCCGGCGTACCGAGGCGCCGCGATCCAGCCATTCATCCCGGCCCAGATATCCCCGCGATTTTGCGGCAAAGAATTCCGCGACCGCCCTGCCCTGCTCTTCAAAGGACAATCCGGCGCTGCCCGTGTCGAGATAGACGGCCTGGCGCAGAAATGGGAACAAGTCGCGGCAGATCGCCGGAGGGTCGTCAGGAATCCAGGCGGGCTTGTCGAGCATGGTGCGTCTCCGATCGTGCCCGCGCATCGTAATGGTGCAAAATTTCAGATCAAGTATCTTCTATCCTAAAAAAGTGCTGCCCTGTCGTGCGGCATGCTCCAGGGCTGTCGCCGCAACAAAGAACGGTGGGCTGGGGCGGGACGATCGTTGTCACAGAGGACGTTCGCGCGGGGGAAGCCGCCTGCCCGAGGGCTGAGGTTGTGCCTTGATTCCAAGAGAAATAGTATCTAGTATCTTTTAATAAGAAATTCATGCGCAACAGCCTCTTCGCGGAACGCTCTCCCATGTCCAGGCAATTCCCAACCAAAACGATCACTCCTTCTGCCGCTCAGATGGAAAATACGCTATTGCCTCAGGCTTATGCCGTCTCTCCGCGGGTCGCGATCGTCGGTCTGCATCTAGAGGCGAACGGCTTCGCGCCTCCGACGACGAAACAGGACTTTCTTGCCGAATGCTGGGAAGAAGGCGAAGCCATCTCAGAGAAAGCGCGGAAACAGAGCCATCTCCCGCTTGAGATTCCTGGCTTCTATGACCGGATGAACGCGACCGGCGCATGGACGCCGGTACCTCTGATCCTTCTCGCGGCGCAGCCTGGCGGGCCGGTGGAGCAGGCCGTGTTCGACGAATTCATGGGAACCGCGGAGCGCCGCCTGCGCGAAGCGTTGCCGGTTGACGCGGTCTATGTATGCAGCCATGGCGGCTCTTCGGCGACGGGCGACGGTGATAACGACGGCACTTTGGTGGCCATGGTCCGCCGGGTGGTCGGTGCGGATGTTCCCATCGTCGTCACGCACGATCTTCACTGCAACGTTTCGGAGCGGCTGGTCGAAAACGCGGATGCGCTCATCGCCTACCGGACCAATCCGCATGTCGATCATCGCGAATGCGCGGCGGAGGCGGCGGACCTGCTGCGCCGGTTGATCGGTGGGACGAAGACGCGGAAAGCTTTCATCCGGGTACCGATCGTGCCCTGGCCGGCGACCACGATGCTCTCCTCCGAAGGCCCCTATGCCGATCTACTGCGGCTTGGACAGAGGCTGACGAAGCATCCGATCCTCAACGTCTCGGTCACAGCAGGGTTCGTGCTGACCGATGTCTCGAAATGCGGCCTCACGATCAATGTGACATCAGACGGTGACCAGCAGGCGGCCGATGCCGTGGCGCGGCAGATCGCCAGGGCCGCCTGGGCTGACCGTCTCCGTTATTTCGCGAAACTGATCTCGCTGGAAGAAGCGGTGGCGATGGCGAGAGAGGCTTCCTCTGGCGCGCGCGCACCGATCATCCTCGCGGATGTCGCGGACAATCCGGGCGGTGGCGGACTCGGCAATACGACTTGGCTGCTGCGCGCGTTGCACGAAGCTGGCGCGGAAGGCGCTGTGATCGGCCTTTTCACGGATCGCGTGCTGGCTGCGAGGGCGCATTCGCTTGGCGAGGGCGCGCGCTTCGATGCGGTCTTCACATCGGAGGAGACGGAATTCTCCAGACGCTTTGAAGGTGCTGTGACGGTGGAGGGGCTGTCCGATGGCTCCGTCATCGGCCGACGCGGGCGTGACGCGGGACGGGAGATCGTGCTCGGGAAATCCGCGCTGCTGCGGCTTGAAGGGTCGGGCGTGCGCGTGATCGTGACAAGCCTGCGCGAGCAACCCGCCGATCCGCGCACGTTTGAAATGTTCGGGATCAATCTCGGAGCCGTGAAGTGCGCTGTCGTGAAAAGTTGCGCGCATTTCCGCGCCGGCTTCGACGAGTTCTTCACGCCGGATCGCATCTTCGAGGTCGATGTGCCGGGCCTGACCAGCAACGTGCTTTCGAATTTCTCATACCGGGGGCTTCGCCGGCCGATCTGGCCGCTTGATCCCGAGACCACATGGCGGGTGCCTGACGTCTGCGCCGTGCCGAGCCCGTCGATCAGCTAGAGAGTACGACCATGCCCTCCCCGGCGAAATATCGCTATGAACTCTACAAGCGCCTGCACGCCAACACGCAGGTGATCTTCGCCGAGGCGCGGGAAGCCGGCGCGGCACTGGGTATCACGCCGGAGATGCGCGGCGCGATCGGCCTCACCGGCGCGGTCTCGGCGATGCACGGAGCGCTTCGCCGTGAGGTCGCCGAGGAGATGCACGCCGTCGCCTACAAGGCGGTCTCCAGCGCCCATCTCGACGAGCAGATCCGGGAAATCGTGAAGGACACCTACGGCGACGGCTATGACGCAGCGCTGGTGAACACCTGCGAGGCGGCTTTGATGGTCGCTTTCGAGGTGCTCTTCGCGCCGCCCCAACTTGGGCGCGGAACGCCGTATCGCGGGCGCTATCTCACGATGTTCGAACGCTTCATGCACCATCCCGGGGCCTATGGCCGGCCGTTCCCACCGAAATACAAGGAATATCTCGCCGAGCAGGGCGAAAGCGCCGGCGAATACGGCATTCAGGGCAAGCGCATCGCCGAGCTCGATGCGGTGATCCTCCGGATGGCCGGCGCCGATTATGCCGCGCATGGTATCAAGCATCATCCTGCGCTCAATCTGCTCAACGTCGATGCTGGCGCGACGCTCGCCCGCTTCCGGGCGGCGGCGGAGCAGCATTGCGGCGCGCTCGTGGGTTTGGCCTCGCTCGGTTACGATACGCCAGGCTACGGCTATGCCGAGAAGAACGCCGATGGTGTGCCGCTCCTCCAGGCTGGGCTCGGCGAACTCGCGAGGCGATACGATATCCCCTACATCGTGGACAATGCCTGGGCCGCTCCGATCATCGGCGCGGATATCCGCAAGATAGGCGCCGATGTCATGGTCTATTCGATGGACAAGGTGACGGGATCACCGACAAGCGGGCTCATCATCGGCAAGGAAGAAGCGATGATCCATATCCGCCGCGCGCTTGGTATTCACGGCCCGCGCGGCGGCGGCCTTTCCTCGCATGGCAAGGCGAGCCACAACGCGATCGACCCCGGCAAGGAAGCGCTGGTGGGCACGCTTGCGGCGCTGCGCATCCTGAAGCGAAGTCCGGAGATCGTTACCGGCGCGCTCGACCGGCTTCACGAACTCGTGCTGGAGGAATTCCAGTCCTTGCCGGAGCCGCTCCGGCAGGGGTGGACTTTCTTCAAGTCGCCGAATTCGCTCGTCGTGGAAATGACATATAACGGCAATTGGGAGGGGGCCATGGCCCGCAACGCCCGCGGAGAACCCTTCGGCATCCCGATCTTTACGGTGGAAGACATGTACACGGGCACCAGCCTGATCCAGCACGGCCTCGTGCAGATGGGACTCGCGCCTACCATCGCCTTCGACGGCAATATCTGGGTCTCGAACGGGCTCGGCAATGTCGATGAGGACGGCCGGCTTCTGGAGCAACCGACCCGGCTTGCGTTGCGTGGATTGTTCCGGATGATCGAGATCGTCAGTCGGCATGCAGGTATTCTCTAGATGCTGCTGCACTGGTGCGGAAGCTCTCACCGCTTGTCATCACCGGCCTTGAGCCGGTGATCCGTTGTCTATGTTTCGAGGCATCCCATGATCCCGCGTTTCCGCATCGACCTCTATAGCGATACCAAGACCCGCCCAACCCTCGCCATGCGCGCTGCCATCGCGGCAGCCGAGGTAGGCGATGAGCAATCCTTCGAAGATCCGACGGTGCTCGAACTTACCCAGCGTTGCGCCAGGATGCTGGGACAAGAAGATGCGGTCTTCCTGCCATCCGGCACCATGGCGAACGAGATCGCGGTGCTTCTCCATTGCGAGCCCGGCGACGAAATCATCGGACATGAGAATTCGCATCTGTTCAATTTCGAAGCTGGCGCCCCGGCCGCGCTCGCCGGCGCCATGATCAAGGCCGTGCGCGGCGAGAGGGGTATGTTCGACGCCGCATCCCTTCGTGCTGCGATCCGACCGGTGCGGCGCCTCGGCCCGCGATCGCGACTGGTTGTCGTCGAGCAGACCGCCAATATCAGCGGCGGCTGTGTTTGGCCGCTGGATGAGGTGCGGGAGGTTGCCGCGATCGCGCGGGAGAACGGTCTTCTTCTCCATCTTGACGGCGCGAGGCTGATGAACGCCGCCGTGGCCTTGAAGGTCGAGCCACGTGCCTTCGGCGAATTGTTCGATACGGTCTTTATTGATTTCTCAAAGGGGCTTGGCGCGCCGGTGGGTGCAGTTCTGGCCGGATCGCAGGTGGCCATCGAACGGGCTTGGCGGTTCAAGCAGCGCCTTGGCGGTTCGATGCGTCAGGCCGGCATTCTCGCCGCTGCTTGCCTCCATGCGCTCGATCACCATGTCGAGCGGCTTGCCGTTGATCATGAGAATGCCCGGAAACTCGGCGATCTGCTCGCGGAAATCAGGGGAATTGCCGTCGAACCCGTCGCGACCAACATGGTGATGTTCGATGTCGCCGGTCTCGGACTATCGGCCGATGCCTTCAACACGCGACTCGGGAAGTGCGGCATCCGCATGAGCGTTCTCGGGCCCACACGCCTTCGCGCTGTGACGCATCTCGACATAGACGCCATCATGATCGACGAGGTCGCGCGCGGGGCAAGCAGGATCGCGTCGGAATGTTGAGCCCTTGCCCCTGAACATTGGTTCCGGTCACCGCCACTGCCGAAAGAAGAGCGCCAGAATGGCTGTCTCGGAGCGGCTGAGGATCAGCGCCTGGATATTGTGTGCGAGATGCCGCTCATCCGTTCGGATGTGAATTGCATGACGGAGGGCCTTGAGAGCGGCCTCTTGCAAACCCTCCCCTTGCGTGGGGTGGGCGTGGATGGTGTCAGCTATATCCTCAAGCCGCGCACCATTTCGAGGGCGAGGCCAAAGGCGGTTGCAGTTCGGAAACGCCCTGAATCCCCAGCACCAAATGGTTGTCGGCGCGGGCGACGATGAGGATGAAGCCGTCGTTGCGCAACTTCGACATTGTGCGACCGTTGGCGGCGAAGGGAAAACTACCCACCATGATCTCATGGCCAGCCTCGCGAGCCTCCTCCGGTGATAGGCCGACGGTGACGATCTCGGGATCGGTGAAGCATACGGGGGTATCGCAACCTTGTCGAAGCGCCGGTTCCGCCCCGCGGTGATTTCAGCGACCTGAATCGCCCCGAGTTTTCTAGACGCCCTCGGATTGCGTTTTGTGCTGCCGTTCGAACTCGACGGGTGACAGCATCCCATTCCGTGCGTGCTTGCGGGTAGGGTTATAGAACATCTCGATATAGTCGAACACGTCCTGGCGCGCCTCGGCCCTTGTTCGA
>Ga0209570_1000948_pt1 | contig 21110 bp, 16 predicted proteins | sample EBPBio172007_DNA_FD_185861 | JGI IMG/M metagenome (GOLD analysis project Ga0209570, IMG submission 185861) | Wastewater treatment Type I Accumulibacter community from EBPR Bioreactor in Madison, WI, USA - Reactor 1_9/17/2007_ DNA (SPAdes)... | ecosystem: Engineered > Bioreactor > EBPR >... | reverse complement strand
ATGCATTACTGCATCTTTTTTTGAAATGTTTTCACATTTCCGTTATCACTTTTCTTTTTTCAAAGAATTGCGTTTTTGGTTTTTTTCATTTGCGCTATTCAATTTTCAAGGTCCTGTGTGCTGTTAAGAAGAAATTTCGAAAGCTTTTAAGCTTTGATTTTTCAACGGTGACAGCTATTTGATTATAGCAAACTTAATTTTCTTTGTCAATACACAACTTTGAAATTTTCATTTGCTTTTTTGCTTGTGGTGTTTCTTTGTTTTGCTCGCCGCCGTTAAGCGACTTGATTATAATAACACCTTGAATAAGGGGTGTCAATACGTTTTCAAAGAGTTTTTTACCGTTTCTTAAAGTTTCTCTATTCTTAATTTTCTGACGAATAGTGCGATAGAAAAAGAGCACCTTTGGGTGCCCTTCAATCTGAGTAACTGACTAATGTAACGGTAATAAACACCGTTAGTTTAGCGTGTGTTAATGCTCATTAGATGACATCGAAAATCTCACGTGTGGTCACCTCGAAGAACAAGTAACGATTGAAATAATTCTTCTTAGTGATCAAAATCTCATATCCTTCTTTTTCAAAGATCATGCCGCGGCCATAGTTTTTTACGAAATGCCAGCCCATACCACTTAACTTTTCCTTAAAAAGCTCCTCGCTATCGATGAGCCCGATAAACGCAAGCGTTTTTAAAGAAATACGCTGAATCGCTTTATTGCGGTCGGATTCCAATTTGCAGATTCCCGATGCGACATCCAGCCATTTGAGCTCATAGCTTGCTTTTACGATAATAACGATGGTCATTACAATCAGGGTGTACTTGATGAGTTTTTTAGTAGAATCATTTAACTGGCACATAGCATGTCCTCCTGTAATAATCACGGTCTATAACACCCACGCTTAGTATGTTATACCCATGACTTAAATAATTAAACTTTAATCCAGCGATTTAATGTCAACTTTTCATAGGGGTCAAGCTCTTCGCCTGATTTTGGAATATCTGTAATGCGATACTTTTCATTATCATCAAATGGATGATGCTCTGATTTAAGAAGCGCTGTTATGATGCTGCCTTTTTTCATGCGGAATACTTGAATACCCCTGGTATTTTTAGTCACCTTCTCAGTGATGAGTGACGTATTGAATACGATGGCGCGGATTTCTTTACTGGACTCCCTCACCATGGTGAGATCGCCTTCTTCTTCGAAATAGTGCATGCGAACGATTTTTGCTTCATCACCATACGCTTTCACCAGTTTTTTACGGTTGGTTTTCGTACGATATGCCTCTAAAGGTACTCGAGCTACTTTGCCATTTTCAAATCCAAAGATCATAAAGCCTTTAAAATCGTTCGTGAGAACGCAGTATAATACTTCCTCATCTGGTTCTAGTTCTATAATATTCGGCAAATAGACACCGAGGCTACTTACCTTATGATCTTCAATTTCATGCATGCGCATTTTATACGCATTGCATTTATTCGTAAAGAAAATAATCTCGTCCTTATTAGTACCGTCAATTTCCTGAAGGATTTCATCCTCTTCCTTAATCTTATGGTCACCACTAGATCTAAGGGAGACGAGCGTAACCTTTTTTAAATAGTTATGTGCGGTAAAAAACACCTTGAGGTTATAATCCTCAACATGTGCTTCAGCAACGTGCTGGACGACTTCGTGTTCAGAGATCAAGCGCGTTTTTCTCGGTAAGGCATACTTCTTAATAATGGTCTGAAGTTCTTTGACGATGACTTTATCAATCTTTTTTTCATTTTTTGAGAGCTCATCGAGTTTACGAATTTCTTCTTCAAGACCTTCAATTTCGCTGACGCGATTTAAGATATACTCCTTATTGAGGTTACGCAGGCGGATATCCGCTACGTAGTTCGCCTGTACTTCATCGATGCCGAAGGACAGCATCAGGTTAGGAACAACTTCTTTCTCCTGTTCCGTTTCGCGGATAATGCGGATGGCTTTGTCGATATCTAAAAGCACCTTTTGAAGACCATACAATAAGTGAAGCTTTTCATTTAAGCGTGCGATATCGAAAAGTGCACTTCGGGTAATGCAATTTCTTCTAAACAAAAGCCATTCCATCAAAATCGCTTTAATGCCAAGAACGCGAGGACGTCCGTTAATAAGTAGATTCATGTTACAGGAGAAGCTATCTTCCAAGGTAGTGAACTTGAAGAGCTTAGAGATGAGCTTTTCGTGATCTGTACCCCGTTTTAAATCGATTGCAATCTTGAGACCCTTTAAATCCGTTTCATCACGGATATCATTTATTTCTTTGATACGTCCCGCTTTAATCAGCTCGACGATTTTTTCAATAATCTGCTCTACAGTTGTGGTATATGGGATTTCAGTAATCTCAAGCATATTTTCTGACTTGATATAGTCAATTTTTCCTCTTATTTTAAAGGAACCCATACCAGAATCATAAATCTTATGCATATCTGTTTTATTGTGAATCAAGTCACCACCGGTTGGAAAATCAGGTGCTGGCATGATTTCTGTGATATCGACGCCAGGATTCTGAATAAATGCGATGGTGGCCTCGCAAAGCTCTTTAAGGTTAAAACTGGGGAAGTTACTGGCCATCCCTACTGCGATGCCTTTATTGGGATTTGCAAGTATGTTTGGGAAAGTGGTGGGAAGAAGTGTGGGTTCTTGCATCGAGCCATCATAGTTATCCACAAAATCGACGGTGTTTTTATCGATATCCTTGAATAACTCCTCGCATACTTCATCCAATTTAGCTTCTGTATAACGTGGCGCTGCAAACGCCATGTCTCTGGAAGTAATTTTACCGAAGTTGCCCTTCGAGTCCACATAAGGGAGCAGCAGCGCCTCATTGCAACGGGATAAACGCACCATGGTGGCATAAATCGCTTGATCGCCGTGTGGATTCAGTTTCATGGTCTGACCCACGATGTTCGCCGACTTCGTACGCGCACCTTTTAGCAGCTTCATCTTATACATGGTATAGAGTATCTTTCGGTGTGAGGGTTTGAAACCGTCAATTTCAGGAATGGCACGCGAAACGATAACACTCATGGCATAGGGCATGAAGTTCTTTTCCAGCGTTTCTGTTATGGGTTGGTCTATATAGTTAATGTTTTTTTCAGGCTTGTTTTGTTTCATGTTTCACCTCGGTTTAATTTTCAGTGTCTTAGCTGAGATCGAGCAGTTCTAAATATTGCTCGCCATTATCCTCGATAAACTCTTTTCTGCCATCGAGATCGTCGCCGAGGAGCACTTCAAACATGCGTTGTGTTTCATAAATATCATCTGGGGTCACTCTAATGAGGCGACGGGTATCAGGACACATGGTGGTATGCCACATCATGTCAGGGTCATTTTCTCCGAGACCTTTCGAGCGCTGGATAGTATACTTCTTATTTAGCTTCTTTACATAATCGTTCTTTTCCTTTTCGTTATAGGCAAAAAACGTCTTTCCATCTGCAGTGGTAATTTCAAAGAGCGGCGATTCAGCGATAAAAACCTTGCCTTTATCGATTAAAGTAGGAATCAAACGGTAAATCATGGTGAGTACCATGGTACGAATATGGAAGCCGTCTACGTCGGCATCGGTACAAATGATGACCTTATCCCATTTGAAATTCTCATAGCTAAACGTGTCGAGATCCTTATTATGACGGGTTTTTATTTCTACGCCACACCCTAATACCTTAATAAGGTCGATGATAATGTCTGACTGGAATATCCGTTCATAATCTGATTTGAGACAATTGAGAATCTTTCCTCTAATGGGCATGAGGGCTTGGAAGTCACTATCGCGTGCCAGCTTACAGGATCCGAGAGCCGAATCCCCTTCGAGGATGTAGACTTCACGGCGCTCGACGTCCTTCGTACGACAATCGACAAACTTCTTCACTCGGTTGGTGACATCGATTTTTGAGCTAAGCGTTTTCTTTAGATTCAGCCGCGTCACTTCTGCTTTTTCGCGCGAACGTTTATTGATCAGGACTTGATCGACGATTTTTTCTGCATGCTCTTTATTCTCGATGAAATAGATTTCAAGGTTTCTCTTGATCATCTCGGTGATGAAATCCTGGACAAATTTGTTCGTAATGGACTTTTTCGTCTGGTTTTCATAGCTGGTGATCGTGGAAAAGCTGGTGGTGACCAGAATTAAACTGTCTTGGATGTCCACGAAGGAAATTTTCTTTTCATTTTTAGTATATTTGTTAAGCTGTTTGATGAACTTATCCAGTTCGTAAACAAAAGCATTTTTAACGGCACGATCTGGGGATCCGCCATGTTCGAGGAAGCTGGAGTTGTGGAAATACTCAAGGAGGTTCACTTCGTTATTGAAAGCGAACGCCAATTGGGCTTTCACCTTATACTCCGGCATATCTTCGCGATCGCGTCCTCGCCCTTCATCCTCGAAATAGACGATGTCGGTAAAGTTTTTATCCATGGAAACTTCCGCCACATAATCTTCTATGCCGCGGTCGTACTTGTATTCAAAAGCCAAATCTGAGTCTTCATCCTTAAGGATAAAGTTGATTCCTGGATTGACGATTGACTGCTTTCGCATGACATCCTGAAAATACTCCAGAGGGATGTCAATCTCCTTAAATACAGCTAAATCAGGACGCCATTTGATGGTCGTACCTGTTTTCTTATATTTAAGTTCACGCTTTAAGAACCCGCCTTCCGTCATCTCCCCTTTTTTAAAGTGAAGCTCATACTCAAATCCATCGCGGCGAATGATGACGTCCATATATTCAGAGCTGTACTGTGTAGCACATAGTCCTAGCCCGTTTAAGCCTAAGCTATACTCATAGACTGAGGCATCGTTATTATTGTATTTTCCCCCGGCATAAAGTTCTGTGAAAACAAGTTCCCAATTGTAACGCGCTTCGTTTTGGTTATAATCCACGGGAATACCACGCGCCTCATCGATAACAGAAATCGAATGGTCTGCATGGCGAATCACGACGATTTCTTTACCATAGCCGCCACGCGCCTCATCGATGGAGTTGGATAAAATCTCGAAAAAAGAATGCTGACAGCCTTCGAGTCCATCTGAACCGAAAATGACAGATGGTCTTTTTCGAACACGGTCCGCTCCTTTAAGCGCTGTGATACTTTCGTTTGTATAATTGGTCTTACTCATTCTCCACCTCTATAAATTACTCTCAATCCTTATCATATCAAATGGTTCGCCATTTGTGAAGAACTTTCGATAGAACATTTGTTCTAGCTTATGTCCATAAAAAACCCGGTGATGCATCGGCATCCCGGGCTTATTTACCTTTAATCCACCATAGAAACAATTTCCAAATCAATATTTCTCCTGAGGTCAAAATACTCTTCACCGACTCTTACCAGTGGTCTGGCAGGGTCATCTTTATGAGTCATGATGATTTCTCCCTGAAGCGCATTATTAAGTCTGACCTGGTGACCGATGTAAAAATGGGCAATGTTCGCCAGAAAGGTCTTAGAAATGGAGAAATCCAGTGACTGATGGCACTTTTCCAAAATGAAGCTCATGGTTTCAAATGGATGCATCGCCGGTTTATAAATCCTGTCTTGCGTCATAGCGCAGTAAACGTCAGCGACAGCGATGATCTTCGCGAGGTAATTGATTTCATTTCCTTTTAGTCCATTTGGATAGCCGGAACCATCCACGCGTTCATGGTGCTGCATAACGCCTAACAGCACGTCATAGGAGATATTAGGAATGTCCTTGATCAGGATATAGCCTAATATAGCATGCGTTTTCATGACCTTAAACTCTTCGATGTTAAGTGGGCCTGCTTTGTTCAGGATATTATCGGGGATATTACACTTTCCGATATCGTGTAATAAACCAGCTAACGCCGCCTCTTTAATTTTTATCGCGTCGAGCCCACACCATTTCGCTAAAAGTCCTGAAATCATAGACACTCTAACAGAGTGGTCAAAGGTATAGTCATCATAGGCATGTATCTGCCACATCTTACGCGTAATGTGCTCATCGTTAAGGATCGCTTCATAAAGTGGCTCTATGGCATCATCGATTTCCTGATAGACAGGAACTCTTCCTAGTCTAAACTCAGTGTAGATGGATTTAAACTTCGTAACGGTGCTTTTATATTTTTCCTCGACGTCAGAGGCTTCAATTCGACTTGTCGTTTTAATGGTAGGTTGAATATGCTGTGTTTTTTCCTCTATTGAGATGGTAACTTCGTCGATTCGTTTTCGTTTTAAAAATTCGATGTGGTTCTCAGTCAAATCCGTCTCAGAACCCATAAGCAGAATGCCGTTTTCATCGAATACATCGTCGAGCAAGATCATGCCCGGAATTAATTCCGACACTTTTCGCTTCGCCATTAAGTCACCTTTCCCCCTTATTAGATTACCTCTTAATTATAATCTATATAAGGGGGAAAACTCCAGCAATTTTTAACAAACTTCGTTAAACGTCAAAATTCACTGGAATTTGTTTTCTGTGTTCTGAGTTGGAAGGCTCTAAAAACTGGACCCTCTCGCCGACGATCTCCGTCATATAAACGTTCTCACCATCACTGTTTTCATAAACCGATGTACTGACGCGTCCTGTTATGCTAACCATGGCACCCTTCATCAAATATTTGCAGCAGTTTTCCGCCTGTTTTCCCCAGACGATGATTCTCGGGAAGTCAGCCGTCGCACGGCCTTCATTTTTCTTCTCTTCCTTTTGTGCTGTAGCAAGGTAACGATCGATGGCCACGTTAAATTTCGTGACACTGTTGCCGTCTTGTAGCGTTTTTAGCTCTGGGCTTTGGACGAGACGTCCGACGAGACTGACTTGATTCATAAAAACCTCCTCGATTCATCAAAATGAAATTGGTATTTTTTACCATATGATAATAATATCCATTTTCTTCCAATTTGTCAATAATTTAATTTCTTCCCCCCTTGTATTTGATAGTCCATGCCTTATAATGAAATTGTATTTCGAATAACGAAATGTTTGGAGGCGGCATGGGGACCATTGGCACAACACTGTTACATAAAATTCGGTCGCGCGTGGAACAACTTTTTGATGACCGAAATGTCGGTATCAACATCTCAAATGGCATCGCACTGGCCATCGCAACAAATCTGGTCAATCCCTATTATGCAAAATTTGCAGAGCGCCTCGGGGCAAACGATTATCAAATCGCATATCTCAACTCGCTTCCCGCCTTCGTCAGTTTATTTGCCCTGATTCCAGGGGCGATTTTCATCGACGTTTTCGGAAACAAGCTTAAAACCACCACGTGGTTTATGCTGGCCCATAAGATTTTTTTCCTGCTAATCGCCTTTTTACCGCTGATCGATGGCGTTTCGAAGCCTTGGCTGTTCATCATCCTCATCGCCCTTATGAACCTGCCTGGCGCGATATATACCATGGGCTACCAGTCCAGCATCGGCGATATTTTTTCACCGTCTGAACGCGGCCTAGCCATGAGTCTCCGCAACAAGTATGCAGACCTCTTCAGGCTTGGTATCACCCTATTGTCGGGCGTGATGTTATCGCTGCCGAAAAGTGATGATCAAATAATCCTGCTCTATCAAATCTTCTTCTTCGTCTCCTTTATATTCGGAATCTGGGAAGTCACCAGCTTCGCTAAGTTCACCACCAAGGCACCGCTGGAGGGTAGGGACACCGGCGATGCGCTTAAGAAAACGTGGTCGGCCATCAAGGTCAGCCTCAGGTTCACCCTTACCGATAAAACCTTTAAGCTTTTCATGGTCGCCTCACTGATTTTCCATTTTGGGTGGCAAATGGGATGGCCACTTTTCAACATTTATACGATTTCTAAGCTGGGTGCCAATGAAATGTGGCTCAGCGCCATCTCCATCGCCAGCGGGCTGGCAAGCATCCTAACGGCAACGCATTGGGCCAAGTTCGCGGATAAGCGCGGTAACCCACTGGCGGCTTTTATCGCCACCTTCGGCATGAGCATAACCCCTATTTTATATGTTCTCAGCGAGTCTCTGACGATGCTGGTACTTTTCAACCTGCTCATCGGTTTTTCAATCACAGGGACGACACTCGTCCTTTTCAACCTTTTACTAGAAGCGACCCCTACAAAAAATAGAACGACAATCATCGCATTTTACAATACGTTGATTGCCGTCTCGGCGACGATTGCCCCTGTGATCGGTGTGTGGATCATGGAACAAACATCGCTTGATACGTCGCTAATTATAACAGGTGGTCTAAGATTTCTCGGATGCTTGGCCTTCTTCTTTATGAGTCGTGTGATCGTAGCGAAGGCGCATGAGGCGTAATTTGAAGGATTCTTCCCAAATAGCGGCCGTCAGGATCTGTCATGGGATTCGAATCAATGGTCAGTGTCGTTGTGGTTAATGAGAGCGTCCCATCTGCTGTAGTCCCCTCGATCAGCTTCGTTATTTGCTCCTCATCAGCACCTTTTAGTACTGATTCGAGATGGTTGATGAGAAGGTTCACATCGAGTGGCGTTTGCTGCTCTATTAACCCCTTTAGTTCTAATCGTTTAATGGCTTCGTGGTTGATTTTTTCCACGTGGCCATTATTTTTTATGATGATGATTCCCTGCGGGGACTGTTCCACCACGTGCTCTAGTAGCTGTCTGGACTCTTCGAAGCGCTGTCTGGTCATGCTCCTCTCTGTGACATCGGCGATGCTTCCGATGGCATAGATCGGTAATCGCTCATCGTCCTTATAGACTTGTCCAATCATGTTGACGAAGGTGATCTTTCCATGATGATAGAGCCTGAACACGATATCTAGCGGGTCGCCATTCCAGATGAAGCGTTTAAATTTTTCTTCAAAATAGTGCAAATCAGGTGAATACATGCTTTCAAGGAAGCTTTCATAATAAACTTCCGTCTTTCCATCATTTTGGATAAAGATACTACCAAAGGTCTCCGATACTTGGAAGGTATTTCTGGAGACCTGGAATTTCCAATGCGCCATGTGGGCGATCCGTTCGGACTCTATGAGGATAACACGCTGCTCATCAAGGCTCTGCGTCATGGCTTTAATTTCGCTGATGTTTTGGTTCACCAGGATGATGGATGCGCCTTCGTCCGACATGATGTATTTTCCTGTGGCGCGGTACCATTGCCACCCGCTATTTTTAAAATAGCGATACTCAAACCGGTGTCCGATGGACTGCTCTGAGGTGATGATGTCGATGGCCTCATAAACGATGGAGCGGTCGAGGTCATGCACACTGGTAAGCCACTGTAAGAACGAAATTTCCATGCCGACCAAGCCCTTTTCGGCGTCGAACTCGCGGAAGAAGCTGACGGACTTCTCAGGGAGCTTGATTTCCACGATATCATCCTGAAGCGATTCGAAAATCTGAGCGTAGCGAGATTGGCTATCGATGAGCCGCTTTTTATAGATAAACTTTTCAGAGGTGTCGCGCACGAGTAAAAGGAGCTGATCCGCGTGTCCCGTTTCGAGGTTCATGGCGATGACCTCAGTGGGCACGTGATGGCCTTCCTTCGTGAGGTAAATTCTTTCAAAATGGAGCGAGTTATGCTGCTTCGTAAGGGCCATGTTTCGGAACAGGATTTCCTCGGTGAGCCCAAGGCTGATGTCCACCAAACGTTTTCCCAGAAGTTCCTCCGACGTGTAATTCAGAATGCGCTGAATCATTTCGTTAGAGTAAACCACCATCCCCTTATGGTCGACGATAAGGATTCCCTCCTTAACATGACCCACGATTTTTGATCCGATGGTGGCGGTGCTTACGCCAGAGGCTTTAGGATTGAGATGCCTGAGCAAAACGCCGATGAGAAAGCCATCTGATGAAAAAATCACTTCCTCGATGGAAAACTGATGGATGCCATTAAAATAGATGATCTGCTGCATGGGCGCTACTTCACTTTTGATGACGCCCTCAAACAGCTGCAGATCCTCTGCGCTAAGTCCATTTAAAAGGTGTGATAGCGAATGGAGCTCGCTCTCAAGCGGCTGAAAAAGCATCTCTTTAAATAAAAGGTCATGCTGGATGAGGTTCGCCACCACATAGGTCCCCATCTGTCCAGTTCGATTACGAAGATGAATCAGATGGTATGCCCTTTTGAACAGTTCAAAAACCTTTAGCTCCGTCACATCGATGGCGCTGGTGAACACCCGCTTCTCGCCATTATGCCATATAATCTGCTCTTCAACCTGCATGAATCCCGCAGCTCCCATAGGATAGGTCATTTTAAGGACCTTGATCATACGCGGTATCTGCTCTGAGACCAGTTGCTCATGGATATAGTGGTGCGCTTCGCGCTCGTCGTCTTTTTGATAAATTTCAGATAAATATCGACCTATCAGAGTCTGTCGCGGCCTGTGAATAAACGCCGCCATTTTTTCGTTAAGATAGACGATTTTACCCTCTAGGCTTCTAAGCATCATGAGGTTCGGCGCATGGTCCCAGCTGCTGGTCCGATCCGCGCTCACCTGGTGGAGCAGGTCTCTGGCATTTGCCAGCTCAGTCACATCTTTTAAATTAATCAGCGCATACCGTTTACCGTAGGGTGTCAGTCGAACATTTACAGTTCGCTTCTTATTTTCGAAATCCAGTAGCTCAATCTGGCTTTCCCCTCTCGAAACTGCACTGACGATTTCTGGCAATGCGATAAAAGCACCATCTCCCACCAATGCTTTATAGGCTTGATTGGACGCCATTACAGCCACGGAATCGCTTCTGATAAGCGCGACGCCCTCTTCCAGATTTTCGATGATATCCGTCTCGAAAAGCGCCTTTAGGTCGATGAAGTTTCGCATCAGCGAAGCTGTCTTCGCCCGGTCACCCACACTTTTAGTGAGGATGTATAATAAAAACAGTAGCACTGTAATTTCATACACGGTGTTTTCAGGCAGTGTCCCGATGATGATATTTCTCAGATCTACGATGACGATAAAGGCTATCACGAAAAAGAGCATGACGTTTTTCTCACGTCGATCCTTTACAGCACGCTCGACGAGATTAAATAGAATAAAAACCGCAATCATCAGCTTAATGAAAAAAACAAATAGAGCCATACCCACCTCAGCGTTTATTTTTTACGTTTTAGCGTTTATCCTTCGATGGTCTTCGTGATAAAAACCGTTAAGTAATCCATAAGATTGATGATTTCTGCACGCTTATTATCCTTGATGAGCTGCACGGTAGGCCGGGTCTGCGCATCAGGATTCTCTTTGATGACGATGGCGCGTTCCCCCGTAGACAGCATGACCACCGTTCCCACAGGATAGATATTGACCACTTTCAGTAGCTGATAATAGATATCGCGGTCCAGTTCATACACCGCTTCTGTTCTTAGGATTTCCAGCGCTTCATCTGCGCTTAAGCGGTCTTTATAGGAGCGGTTGGAAGAAATGGCATTAAAAATATCGCATAATGTCACGATGCGCACATGGATAGGAATCTGGTCGCCGGATAACTTATAAGGATACCCAGAACCGTTAAGCTTTTCATGGTGAAGGAGTACGATTTGTCTGGAAATCGGCGAGATGAAGTCGTTATCCTTAAGCATATCGTAGCCGAACTGTGGATGCTCCTTCATCAGTAGATTTTCCTCTGGTGTCAATGTTTCCTGCTTGTTAAGGACATCACCCGGTATGCGCATTTTGCCTAGGTCATGAAGGATGGCGCCCACACCAATCTTCTGGATAAAATGATCACTGAGCTTCATGTTCCGCGCCACCAGCATGGATAAAACCGCCACTTCTGCACTGTGATGGTAGGTGTACATATCAGAACCCATGAGCTCTGTCATACAGTAAAGCGTATGCGGGTTATCATAGATCACCGCTATCATCTCGTCGATGACATGCTTGATCTGATCGACACTCTTAATGGAATAGGTGGCTGTTTTTCGTTCGGACAGTTCTTTAAAGACCTGCCTCACCGTGGAAACCGATCTGATTTTCAGTTCGTCAGGTACAAAGGTCTCCGCTTCCAGGCCAGCTGACAGCTCGTCCTCTATATAGACGCAGTGGATATTAGACCGCATCAAACGGTCGATATAGTTTTGTGTAAGAGCGACATTTTTCGCCAGCAATAACTGGCATTTATCGTCATAAACGGGCTTAGCGAGTATTTCTCCAAGCGCGACATTTTCTATGCTTTTGAGTCTCACTGATTGCCTCCCAAAGTTTCATACCGTAATTATACCATAAAGAGCTTCATATACAATTCGACTATGGACCTAGAAAATAGGGAGACCACACCTGCTGCGATGGCCATGTAAGGAGCAAATGCCACCTCTGAGGTACGGTTCATTACCTTGCCGATCACTTTCTGGATGAGGATTAACACTAGGGCAACATAAAAGGTTAGAACGCCTGCTATAAGGGTATTCCATGGTCCCAGAAAAAGTCCGATGGCGCCCATGAAGAGCACATCACCGAAGCCGAAGGCTTCTTTTTTATAGATGGCCTTCGCCACGAGATAGATGAGTCCATAGAGCGTGAAGCCTACAAGTCCCCCTAAGGCAATTTCCAGAAATGGTAGTCCCGTCAAATAAGCCCCGATCGCCAGTAGCACCGCGCCAAGCCCCGTTAGAAACACCACCACCGTCTTCGTGAGGGCGTCGATGCCCCCTGTGATGATGAGAAAGGTCATGAAGACCAGTTCTGGAATCAATCGATTCGAATAGGTAACGCTTAGTGCTGCAGCTATAATGACGCTGATCACGATGAGTGTTCCTGCCGTCTTCGTGAGCGGGCTTTCTTCAGAAAAATACTTGATTACTGTGAGGCACACCACTCCCATTAGGAGGGAAAGTAGTGTGATGGTGAGTAGGTTTTGCATGAGACCCCCAAATACCATGATTTAAAAAAACTTTTAAAAAAGGGTTAAGACCTAAATCTTAACCCTTCTCAGATTATCTAAAGAAATAAATGAGCATATAGGCAGCTTCCGCTTTCGTCATATAAGCCGCTTTATTCGTGGTGCCAGGTGATTTCGTGAATTTTTCAGTGAGCATTTTACTGGATACTTCAGACCAGTTCACCGTACGTGTGAAAATCATGCTCATGGTGTACTCAAGGTCCGCATAGCTGACCATGGCCCCTGGATTAAAACGACCTTGCGCATCCAGCGTCATGTAGCGTTTGCCCACCATGTACTCTGCGGCATCCTTATAGATGCCAAGTGCTGCTGAATCGGCGATGATAGGTGCATCTGTCAGCATCGGGCTTCTAAGCGCTTGGACCTGATAGATCATCTGCGCAAGCTGTCCCTTCGTGATTTTCGCGTTAGGCATATAAAGGGAATTATCAGAAATCACGTCTCTTCTCATGAGGGTGTAAATCTCTTTAAACGCCCAGTTGAAGGAGATGTCGGAAACGATTTTATACGTCTCGTCGATGAAAATCGCATACTCGCCGCCGTTATAGTAGCCAGCTGGGATGGTGATGCTAAGTGCGCCATCGGTAAGTGTGGTGTACTGGTAAACCCAGCGGTTGTTCACCCACTGGTAAATACCAGCGCGCTCTGAACCATAATATTCAAAGCTCAGTGTAATCGGCTTTTTAAGCGTCATAGAACCTGTGCTATTCCATACGGAGAGGGTATACTTGCTAGAAACTGGTGTAAGACCTGCACTTCTGTAACCGAAGGTATCCTGCGTTTTAAACATGGCCAGGTATGTCGGTTGATAGATGGCTGCTGCTGGAACCTCTAAGGTTAACGACGTTCTAAACTCAGAGCCCATTTCGCCTAAATTGAAACTGACGATTTCTTCATCAAAGGTCAACGTGCTCTCTAGCATGGTCATTTGAAGAGCATTTTTATTTCGAAGCTCTGCTTCAAGGTTCTTAAGCTGATAAGTTTCCACATAAGCCTTCATGAAGCCTTCTTTATATCCGTTAGAAAAACCGTCGATGTAAGTGGCTGACTCTCTAAGGAGGTTGTAACGCGTGATGAGGCTACCCTTGCCCACATAAGCATTATAGGCCTTTAGCCAATCGTTTTTATTGCTCTGCGTAAAGTCGATCATGGCTGAAACCTGACCCTGGACAGTTCCAAGTGCGAGTCCGTCGTCATAAGCGCCCTCTACAGGCACCATGTATTTTTCTAAGACAACCGTTCGGTAGCCTAATTGATATGCCGACTGAAAATTGTCTTTATAGGCTTTAATGAACTCCGCCTGGAAGGTCGGTGTATCGTTAGCGAGACTATATCTGGAGATGATCATGGCATCCGCATATAGTGCCGCTAAATAATTGTTTACTTTACCAGCGTTTGCATCTTCTCTGCCCTTTAAATCACCATCGAACTTCCCGATGGCTTCGCCCATGGTCTTACCATCGGCAACCGATGTATCAGCCGCAAATACAAACGATGATGACATCATGGTGAGGATCAGCACCAAAATTAAAAGTATTTTAAATGGTTTTCTATAGTTCATGAATCTCCTCCCTTATTCTACTGGATACGACACGGACAATTGATCAAAGAGGTATTTTCCTACGATCTTTTGATCAAAGCCGATGCCTTCGACATAGATTCTCTGAATCATACATGGGTAGGAAATTTCAACAGGCATCTCCGCCTCAACTTCTTCCCACTGCGTCCAGCCGATGCTATCCGTTAATCTGACCTTATACTCCTTACCCTTGGAATCGATGATGACGACGCCGATGCCGTGGTTTGAAGCTTCATATGCATAAACCCATAAGCTGATAAAATCAGCAGGTCTGCTAAGCATTACCGGATTTGCATCAAATACGAGGTTTGCTTCACTATAATCTCTTGCACTTGCAAAATCAAAGTTCATTTCTGCTGAGAAACCACCACTGACCTTCGTCTTACTTCTAGCGGTCATCCCTGTGATATCAGTCGATGGATTTCCGACGAAGAAATAATCGCCTTCTTCAAACCCATAAATTTGGGTTTTAGGTCTGTAATCTTCGTAATCGATATCACCATCAAGGTCTTCAGTGGGATATTCTGGATAAGTAGGCACAAAGGTTTCAGAAATAGGTTCAGTAGGCGCTTCCACTACAAAGGTTTCGTATGGCGTAAATGGGCCAGTCATTACGTCTCTTGTATTTAGCTGAGCACTGACGAGTTGGTCAAACTGCTTAGTAAACATGGACACCGAAGGGATCGCATTGAATTCGTAGGTCATTTTGCCAGTGAGGCCCGTATCAAAACCGTTGCTCATGCTGACTTCCTTTAGTACGATTTTACGGTCATGTAAGCGTAAACTGTGAATATAGCTTAACAGGGTATAATAGTCCGTCTGATAGCTTACCGTTGCTTGAAGCTTTTTCGTATTTGGGTTGGTACTGATATTGTCCACAAACGCAAACTCACTAAAGCTAATCGGCAATCCTTCAGCGTAACTGGTCAATATGGCGAGCATTTCCTCCTGAGTAATATCTGGGAAATAGTGATTAGCAGAAGCACTAATCTCTTCTTCAAGGGTTTCTATGTTTTTAGTCAATCCCACTTCCGAACTGAGCTTCATAAGGGTGACGTCTTTTTCACTCTTCTTAAGTGCCAATTCTTCTTCTAAGGTCTTAATTTTGTTTTCTTGGGGCATCATGAGGAAAAAGTAGTATAGTGCTAAAACGACGACGAATCCTAGCAGAATCAAAAGGTTGCGATCTTTTTTACTTATTTTCATTGAGCACCTCCGGACATCATTTTGGCTGTGATGGAGAACTCATAATTGCCATTATTTTCGTAAATAGTGGGAATCAAAACATCGGTAATGCCACCACTATTTCTCAGGTTATAGGCAAACTGCGAGATGTTTGAAAACTCGGTTGAATAACCTTTGATCGTCAGGATCGCATCTTTATAGGCAACTTCAGATAAAAAGGTGTTATTCGGGAGCTGAGAATTGATTTGCTCTAGGAGCATGTCGTCCAGCTGGCTCGAGGTTTCGATTTCTACTGTCATCGCATTTAAATCTGTGAAGGCGGTTTGAAGTGATTCCAGTCTCGTCTGCATACCTTCAATATTACTAATCTTAGAAGTGGTATCTGCTGAAGTTAAAAATGTGTTGATCTCGTCGATTTCTGACTTGATGTCATTTGCATGTGAAATCAATAAATATTGATAGTAGACGAGAACAGCCAATGTCAAGGCTGCTAGTACCACCAATAGGATGATGTTCCTCTTTGGCTTTGTTTGAACTTTTATGTAAGGTTCAAAAAAGTTGAAGTCTCTCATTACTATCCCCCCTTATTTTCGTATGAGTGCGCCAATGGTATGAACAAACACAGGTACTTCCTCCATTGGTCCCTTTAGCGCTAAATCTACCCCTTGTACCGTGTTCAACACCTCAGTCGGAATGTCGAAACGCTCTTTAAAGTACTGGGCAATCTCCTTAAACTGTGCCCCACCACCGTATAAGTAGATTTGATCGATTTTATTATCCGCACTTCTGCTGGTATGATACTTAAAGACCTTATCAATTTCATCTGTACAGTCCTCAAAGAATTGCGAGGTCTCTTTTAACACCGTTTCCACGACTTCTTCTTCATAACTGGTCTTTTGAGTCCCTGCCTTTTGAATCGCCGTTACACTGGTCTTTTTCTTTCTGCTTTCAGCTTCCTCTTTTTGGATATTCAAGTGGCTCATCAAAATCTTATCAAAATCGCGTGCACCCATATGAATTAAACGATTGAATCTAAAGATCCCCTTCTCGAAGATGCTAATGTCCATCACTTCATTTCCGAAGTCGATAAACGCCAAGGTTTTATTTAATCGAACAGACTCAAAGTTGATTTCAATAAACTTTTCTAGCGCGTTGCTATGCGTGTCCATGTAAAGTGGATTAAGTCCTGCGTCTAACAACAGCTCATAAAGATTTTTAACCACATCCTTAGGCATAGCACCTAAGAGTACCTTCAACTTTTGCACACCCTCGTCTTCAAAGCTGTCGATAACCTTATACTGAATCACATAGGCGTCCACATCAATGGGTAGATACTGCCCTACCTCAAAGGTGATGAGCTCTAGCTGATCGACTGGATCGACGCGATTCACCACAAGGTCCCGCTTAATGATATCCGAGCTCTCAAAGGTGAGCACAGTGTCCTTTTGCTTGATGTGATAATCCTTTAGCATTTTTTGAATTATGGTCTTTAAAGTGAGTGGATCTAAGATTGCGCCGTTTTCATATACATTCTCAGGTAACACTTCTTTTCCTACGGCTGTCAGTTTGAGTTTGTCGCCTGTACTTTGCCCCACAGCCATCTTGATGCTATGGCTTCCAATATCGATTGAAAGCAGATGGGTTTTCGTTCTTTTAGGTGCTTTGCCCATTTTATCCCCCCTAACCAATGGTTTTTAGTATGGTCTCTCTTTCTGTAACGTGTTCAAGCAAACTATTTTTATCGATGATATTCTTTTTATAAAGTGCCACCAGATAATCATCCATGGTCTGCATGCCGATTTTCTGCCCTGTCTGTATAAAGCTATAGAGCTGATGCACTTTATTTTCTCTGATGAGATTTCGAACTGCCGGTGTGACGATTAAGCTTTCCACAGCGGCTACGCGACCGTTTCCACTTTTACGCGGAAGGAGCCTTTGAGAAAACACCGCCATCAGTGACGTAGCGAGCTGAATCCTAATTTGCTGTTGATGTGGTCCTGGGAAAACATCGATGATACGTTCGATAGTTTGGTAAGCATTTCGCGTATGGAGCGTCGCTAAAACCAGATGCCCGGTTTCTGCCGCGGTCAGCGCTGTGGAGATGGTTTCCAAATCCCGCATCTCCCCCACCATGATAACGTCTGGATCCTGTCTCAAGCCCGCCCTCAGAGCGTCACTAAAGTTGTTACAGTCCCTACCAACTTCTCTTTGGGTGATGATGCTTTTACGGTTTTTATGGATGTACTCGATGGGATCCTCGATGGTGAGCACGTGACAATTTTTCTTTTTATTGATGGCATCGATGATGGAGGCGATGGTGGTGGATTTACCACACCCCGTCGGCCCTGTAACCAGCACAAGTCCCGAAGGAAACTCTGAAACCTTTTCGATGGCATCAGGTAGATCCAATTCTTTAGCGGTGGGGATATGATCACTGATGATGCGGCAGGCCAGACCAATTTGGTCACTGTACCTGAACACATTGATTCTGAATACATTCTTGCTAGGAATCCGGTAAGCGAGGTCCACCTGTCCGGTTTTTAAAAGTTCTTCATACTGTGCATCCGTTAAAACAGCCTTTGCGTAGTTTTTTGTGTCCTCGTCTGTTAGTATCCTTTTTTCGAGGGGGCTAAGCTCCCCGTCGATGCGCGCAGTGGGAGGGTTTCCCACTGCGAGATGGATATCTGAAGCATTGAGTTGTGCCGCTGCTGATAAAATTTCATCGAGTGTCATGGTTTGCTCCGTGGTGAGTTATTATTGGGTAAATCTAACATTATTCTTCTACTTTAATCATTAAACTGAATGTGATTGTCGAATCTGCTAATGCCTTGCCTTGGACTATATACTCACCAACAGTACTTGTGTCGTAAGAGCCTTGCCACGATACTGTTACATGCTTTTGAATACCACGCGCCATATTTGCCCAAACAACATTAGGTAACTCATAATTATCGTCTTTTTTCAAAGTAATTTCAATGTCATCAATTGATTCAATAATCCCACCTATGATCGGTGTAGAATACTTTTGATTAAAATAGTCCGTAATCGAGAGTTTATCTGCTTCAGATACGTTTCCAGAATAAATAATTACCTCAGCCACATCAATATAACCACCGCCAATAATTATATCATCGCTTGTGGCGGCAATAACTTCCTGTACTAGAACCCAATCATTTGAAAAAGAACCCGATTCACCTTCGATTAAAGTTGAAACATAACCTGGAATTTCATATATTTGTTGATCACCAGTTTCTGATGTGTTTCTCACTACCATAAAAATACTGATTAATTGATTCAAAGCAAACTGATCAGCCACTGCTATTTTTTTGCTTGGATCAAATGAAACAATTTTGCCAGAAAAAGATTCACCAATGTTTAAATAATTAAGTTCTGGGAGATCGAAACCCAAAACAGAAAGTGAAAACTGACTTGGATTATTATTGCCATATATGCTAGATAAGTCGTTCCATTTTAGAACTTGATTTAGATTATTTACTTCATTTTCATTGTATTCATTAATATAATTGGAATCCATATGCAGAATTAAATTGTCTTTATAAGGTAATCCTGATATAAATAATGGCTTGCTTATAGATTGAACACCTAATTTACCTGATTTTGCTCCAGGAGTTACTGCCATGATGACATGTCTTCCCTTATAGTTTTCGAGATTTGGAAAAATCTTTGTAAAAGTTCCGTAATTATTAATAGAATCAGTAGCAACTAGTGTATAATCTCTCGGAAACACTGGATAAAAGTAAGAATAATAAGAAATATCATCAAACAAACTAAAATCGGCATTTTCCGGGAAAGGAATAATATAATTTGGGGCTGAAACATACCAGTCGATAACATTAAGCAACAAATCAAAACGAGTTGCTGAATCATTAACAAGTCTTCCTTCAATTAAAAACGGTGATTCACCATAAATATTGGATACTGTTTGTGTATTATTTTTTAAAGATGTACTAACTAATCCCATTTTTAAAGGCGTATAATTCTTTGGTCTCACATTCGAAACATAACTAAAATAGTCAACATCATCGATTGCAACATCCAATTTACCAAAAGTTACCAGATAATTGCCAAAAATGGTAGTACTATTTAAGCTAGCTGTGTCTTCCAATAATGACTTTTTAAGTTCATCAATAATATCCTCTATTGTCGTTTGATGATCAAAATACATTTGAGTAAGGTTCTTAGATGAATCAAGAATAAAGTACTGATTAGTCAGCGCAGTTATAAAACCCACACTAATAATTCCTATCAGCGCAATTGCAACTATAACTTCAATTAATGTGAACGCTTTAAATCGAACCATCTGCTTCACCTCTATCAATTAATTTGAGGTCCTGTTAGTAGCCAAAAGTCAGCCATAATATCATTAGCAATATTTCTAAACACCTCTTGCAAATTGAAACCTTCATCATCATAAGCATAAATCTTATCACTATCGGTACCGAGCGCATTTCCTATCGAATCAATATGAGTACTCAAATCCGTAGCATACCCGATAATGTAACTCTTTATTGGTTCTGCGTTAGATTCTATCATAGCACCAATCGTATTAACATATTCACTAGGATTGATAACTGTATTACCATTCCCCGTTCGCTTATAGCCCGATGCGTTGTCTGCTTTCTCGCCATAATACCTATCATACTGATAATGATAGACATAATTATTTCGTCTTACTGTGCGCCAACTATCGACTAGTACTTGAGATATCAAATTGTACGGTTTTGATGGTGGTATAAAATCACTTATATTTCCACGATCTGAATAATAGCCAGTAGGAGAAAAGTTCCAATTATTTTCCCATCTATAATCATCATAATAATATCTATTGTTCCCTGATGAACTTGTATTGTCATCATAATATCTGTACCGTCCGTCATCGATAAAGCCACCCGTTCGAATTTCATAAGTCGTCTGACCATCGACTAACATAATCATATAATGATAAACTTGTGTTTCAACGGGTATGTTCATCCTAGTTCTGAAATCTTGATGCAAATAATATGCTTGTCTAAGTGCATCACCTGTATTTGTACCTCCACTAGCAATTAGCGCATTAGCAGAATCAATCAAAGTTTGCTCATCATTTGCTTTAAACGGTTCATAAATTACATGCCTTTCCGAACTAGCTGTATATTGTGTTGGTGATGGATAATTCGCAGTTGTCGAAAAAGGGATTAATGACACAAAAACGTTTTCTTCCTCTGAAAACTGGTTAATAATTCCGATCTCATCTTCATCTCCAGATAGTGCCTTTCTAACATGCTTGATTCTAGCGTTATCGCCTTCATAATTAACATTACCAGTACCATCAGGAGATAAGTTCATACTTCCAGAAACATCAATAATTATTGTGACATAAGCAATTTGATTCTTACCTTGCCCCTGTGTCTGACCATCAGATCTATATGCCAAAGCAACCGCAGGAGAAACCGCACTACCTTTGTCTACAATCTGCATCGCATTTACCGACTCTACAATTGATGAAATTTCGACTTTTTTA
>Ga0209570_1000943_pt1 | contig 21184 bp, 16 predicted proteins | sample EBPBio172007_DNA_FD_185861 | JGI IMG/M metagenome (GOLD analysis project Ga0209570, IMG submission 185861) | Wastewater treatment Type I Accumulibacter community from EBPR Bioreactor in Madison, WI, USA - Reactor 1_9/17/2007_ DNA (SPAdes)... | ecosystem: Engineered > Bioreactor > EBPR >... | reverse complement strand
GGCGCGCAGCGGGCAAGTCGGCCGCGACGGGGCCGGCACGTTCGGCGCGCTGCTCGGCGGCAGCGAACTCGCCCGCCGCTCGCTGCTCGCCTACCAGCGCGGCGAGGAACAGGCCGCCGATCGCGCGGGTCTCCAGTTCCTGGAAAAGTCCGGCCAATCCTCCAAGGGCATGCTGCAGACCTTCGAGCGCATGGCGAACGATTCCCTGTTCTCGGCGACCAGGATCGACAAGTATCTGCTCAGCCACCCGTTGCCGCAGGAACGCGTCGCCGCGCTGCGCGAAGTCGCGCCGAAAAGCCCGTTCTTCGACAAGGTCGATCCGCCGGCCCGCCAGCTCAAGCACGACATGATCCGGGCCAAGCTCTACGCCTTCACCTCGGATCAGGGCGAGATCAACCGGCGCTATCCGGTTTTCAAGAAGGATCTCCCCGCGCGTTACGCCCGCGCCATCGCCGAATACCGCTTCGGCCGGCCGGACGTGGCCCTGCGCTCGATCGACGCGCTGATCGGCGAGCAGCCGCGCAACCCCTATTTCTGGGAACTCAAGGGCCAGGCCCTGCTGGAAGCAGGCCGGGCGAGCGACGCCGTCGGTCCCTTGCGCAAGGCGGTGTCGCTCGCGCCGGGCCAGCCGCTGATCCGCACCCTGCTCGGCCATGCGCTCGTCTCGATCGACAATCCCAAGGCGATCGACGATGCCATCCGCGAACTGTCGAACGCCACCGGGCGCGACCCGGACAACTACGAGGGCTTCCGCTATCTCGCGCAGGCCTACGCCCGCAAGGGCGACGAGGGCAACGCCGCGCTCGCCGCCGCGCGCGAGGCGCTGATCTCCGGTAACCACGCGGAGGCGCAGCGGTTCGCTCGCCGCGCCCTCCCCCTCCTCAAACCGGGCACGCCATCCTATCTAGCGGCCCAGGATATCGTCGAATCGAAACCCGAACGCCAACGCTGAACGCTCGCCAGAAAATACCCGTCAGAAAAAGCTCGCCATGCCCGAAGGACCCACCATGCCCCGTTTCTCCCTCTCCCCCCTCCGCGCGATGCTTGGCGCAGGCGTACTCGCCCTGGGGCTTGCCGCCGCGGCGCCGCTGCAGGCGCAGACCGCCGCCGACAAGCTCGACAAGGCCGCCATCGAAGCCATCGTGAAGGAATATCTCCTCAAGAACCCGGAGATCATCCAGGAGGCGATGGTCGAGCTTCAGCGCCGCCAGTCCGAGGCCGAGGCGCAGGCCGTGAAGAAGATCACAGGCGACAAGACGAGCCCGCTCTACGTTTCCGAGCATCACACCGTCGTCGGCAACCCGAAGGGCGATGTGACGCTGGTCGAGTTCTTCGATTTCAACTGCGGCTTCTGCAAGCGCGGCCTCGCCGATGTCGAGAAACTGCTCGAGACCGACAAAAACATCCGCCTTGTCCTCAAGGAATTCCCGATCCTCGCCCCCGGCTCGCGCGAGGCGTCGGTGGTGGCGCTGGCGTTGCGCGAGCAGTTCGATGGCCAGAAGCTGTGGAAATTCCATGCGACGCTGCTCAACACCCGCGGCACGATCGGCAAGGCGCAGGCGCTTGCCGTTGCCAAGGATCTCGGCGCCGACATGAAGAAGCTCGAAACCGCGATGACCTCGCCGAAAATCCAGGAAGCGCTCGACGAATCCAAGCTTCTCGCGGAGGCGCTCGGCATCAACGGCACGCCGAGCTACATCGTTGCGGACGACCTGGTGGTGGGCGCGCGCGGCTTCGAGGCCCTGCACACCCGCGTCGCCAACTACCGCAAATGCCAGAAGGCGGAGTGCTGAGCGCCCTCGTCCGGGTTAGCGTTGCCGGTTGCGGGATGAAGCACAACACGGTATGTGCACCCGCTCCGATGCGCGGGCTGGGGCAGGATTGCACCCGCTCGCGCCGGACCAAACAGGACGAAGGCGACAAGAATCCATGTCGAAAGACCTTACCATCGACCCCAATCTCGTTCGCGAGATCGCGAAGCTGATTTCGGAAACGGATCTGACGGAGATCGAGGTCGAAAAGGGCGATCTCAAGATCAGGGTCGCGCGCCAGATCACGGTGCAGCCGGTCATGCAGACGATCGCGGCAGCGGCCCCGATGGCCGCGCCTTTGGCGGCGCCCGCTGCTGCACTGACGCCTGCCGCCGAAAAGGCCGTCGATCTCGGCGCGCATCCCGGCGCGGTCCGTTCGCCGATGGTCGGCACCGCCTATCGCCGCCCCTCACCCGGCGCGAATGCCTTTATCGAGATCGGCAGCACGGTGAAGGTCGGCGACAAGCTCCTGCTCGTCGAGGCCATGAAGACCTTCAACGAGATCGTCGCGCCAAAGGCCGGCACCATCACCCATATTCTCGTCGAGGACGGGCAGCCCGTCGAATACGGCGAACCGCTCGTCATCATCGACTGATCTCTGGAAGAGGCCGCGGGATGTTCGACAAGGTTCTGATCGCCAATCGCGGCGAAATCGCGCTTCGCATCCTGCGGGCCTGCAAGGAGCTGGGCATCGCGACGGTTGCCGTCCATTCGACCGCAGACGCCGATGCGATGCACGTCAAGCTCGCCGACGAGAGCGTGTGCATCGGCCCGCCCTCCCCGCGCGAGAGCTATCTCAACATTCCCGCGCTGATCGCCGCCTGCGAGATCACCGGCGCGGATGCCGTCCACCCCGGCTACGGGTTCCTTTCCGAGAATGCCCGCTTCGCCGAGGTGCTGGAGCAGCACAAGATCGGCTTCATCGGCCCGAAATCCGAGCATATCCGGACGATGGGCGACAAGATCGAGGCCAAGCGCACCGCCGTGAAACTCGGCATTCCGGTGGTTCCGGGGTCCGACGGCGGCATCACCGAGGATGACGAGGCCAAGGCGGTCGCGACGAAGATCGGCTTCCCGGTCATCATCAAGGCGGCGGCTGGTGGCGGCGGGCGCGGCATGAAGGTCGCGCGCAGCGAGGACGAACTCTCCTACGCGCTCTCGGCCGCGCGCACGGAAGCCAAGGCGGCTTTCGGCGATGACGCGGTCTACATCGAAAAGTATCTCGAAAAGCCGCGCCATATCGAGATTCAGGTTCTCGGCGACGGCAAGGGCCACGCCATCCATCTCGCCGAGCGCGATTGCTCGCTCCAGCGCCGCCACCAGAAGGTGTGGGAGGAAGGCGGTTCCCCCGCCCTCAACGCCGAGCAGCGCGCAAGGATCGGCGGCATCGTCGCCAAGGCGATGAGCGAGATGGGCTACATCGGCGCCGGCACGATCGAGTTTCTCTACGAGAACGGCGAGTTCTATTTCATCGAGATGAACACGCGCATCCAGGTCGAGCATCCCGTCACCGAGATGATCACCGGCATTGATCTCGTCAACGAGCAGATCAAGGTCGCCGCCGGTTCGGCGCTCTCGGTTCGGCAGGAGGATGTGAAGGTCTCCGGTCATGCGATCGAATGCCGCGTCAACGCCGAGCATCCCGCGACCTTCCGGCCCTCGCCTGGCCTCGTCACCTATTTCCACCCGCCGGGCGGTCTGGGCGTGCGCGTCGACAGCGCGGTCTATCAGGGCTATCGCATCCCCTCGAACTACGACTCGCTGGTGGCGAAGCTCATCGTGCATGGCCGCACGCGCAACGAATGCCTGATGCGCCTCCGGCGCGCGCTCGACGAGTTCGTCGTCGACGGTATCGAGACCACGCTGCCGCTGTTCCGTACGCTGGTGCGCAACCAGGACATCCAGAACGGCCTTTACGATATCCACTGGCTCGAAAAGTTCCTCAAGGACGGCGGGATGGGCGAAATCGCCTGAGCACGGCGATTGACGCGGCTCGCTCCGGCGCGCGACACTTCAGCCGCCTTTCCTCGATTGACGTGCCCTGATGTCGCATTCGGACTTTCCCGTGACGCCCGAGATCCTGCTCCGGGCCTATGCCGCCGGGATTTTCCCGATGGCGGAGAGCGCCGACGACCCCTATCTGCACTGGATCGAGCCGCGCATGCGCGGGATCATTCCGCTCGAAGGGTTCCACCTCTCGGCACGGCTCGCGCGGCTCGTCCGGCAGGCGCGCTACGCGGTGGTCGTCGATCGCGATTTCCCGGCGGTGATCGAGGCCTGCGCCGCGCCGCGCTCGGATACGGGCGAAACCTGGATCAACGCCCCCATCCGCCAGCTCTATGGCGCGCTGTTCAAGCAAAGGCATTGCCATACGGTCGAGGTCTATGACGACGAACGCCTCGTCGGCGGGCTCTACGGCATCGCGCTGGGCGGCGCGTTCTTCGGCGAGAGCATGTTCCATCGCGAGCGGGATTGCTCCAAGCTCGCGCTGGCATATCTCGTGGCGCGGCTGCGGGCCGGCGGCTTCACCCTGCTCGATACCCAGTTCGTGACGCCGCACCTGCGCCAGTTCGGCGCGACCGAGGTGACGCGCAAGACCTATCGCACCCTGCTGGATCAGGCGCTGGCTGTCGACGCGCGGTTCGATATCTGGCCGCAAGAGGGGCCGGCAGACGGAGCGCAGGGCATTCTCGATGCCCTTTCCCGTAGTTGACCCTTTCGCTGGTCTGCCCCCAGAATGCCCGCCCCACTTCATTTCAGGGGAAAGCCATTTGTCGGAAGGATTGAAACAATGAAATTATCACCATCCCTCGCGCTGCTTGCGCTTCTCGGAGTCGCGCCGCTGGCCGCACTCCCGCCAGCACTGGCCGCTGACGCGGTTCACAAGGCCAAGAACCTCGCCTATGCCTCGGTTGGACAGTCGGTATTTCTTGCCGACCCTGCTGCGCTCAAGGATGCCAAGATCGGCGACAAGCTCAAGCTCGTCGACGCCTCGAACCCGAAAGTCACGGGTGAAGGCACCATCGCCACGGCGGTTGTCAAGCAGGAGAACGGCGTAAAAACCTGGGTCGGCTGGACCGTGAAGGTCGACGCGATCAAGAAATAGGCGCTTGTCGGCAGCGTCGGCTCAGCGCCCGCTGCCGCCCGCTGCCGGATCGTAACCGCCGCGGCCGGGGTTGGAATTCGTCGGGAAGAACCGCTGCTGGGGCGCCGGGCGCGGGGCCAGCGCTGCCGGCGGCGGGGCGCCGGTGGCATCCGGCAGGCGCAGCGGCGCGTTGCGCGCGGTCGCACCCGGCGTGTTCGACCGGGGCAGCGGCACCGCTGGCTTGGGCGGCTGCTTGTTGGCGACTTCCGGCGGCGGGATATCCTCGACCAGATCCTGCTCGGGAGGCGTCTTGATGATATCCTTGCCGCCTTTGCACTCGGTGAGCCAGACGTCGTAGATCGGATGCTCGATCGCGTTCAGGCCGGGGCTCGCGGCGAACATCCAGCCCGAGAAGATCTTCTTGTACTGGTTGTCCGAGTTCACTTCCTCGACGTCGAGATAAGTGGTCGTCTGCGGGTTCTCGTATTCGGGCCGCGAATAGCAGACGCGCGCGGTAAGCTGGAGCGAGCCGAACTGCACGGTCTCGTCCACCGCCGCCTCGAAGGAGATGATGCGGCCGGTGATCTTGTCGAGGCCGGCGAAAACGGCGGTCGGATTCTTGATCTTGTCGGCGAACGCCGGGCCGGCGGCCAGCAGCGCCCCGGCGCAGAGCGCCGTTTTCGCCAAAATCGGAAGGCCAGTGGGAAGCCGAGCCAGAATGCGCATGTTCAACCAATCCAGATAGTCGGGCGCCAAGCCGCCGGGGCGAAGCGCGAATAGGCGGCGGGTGCCGGCCGGCTCATGCAGGAACCTGTGTGGAGGCCCCATGCGCGAGCATGGCGCCAGTAACACGCGAATCGCGCCGAAAAAAGGGCCATGCCGGAAAGTCCGGACTTGGGAGTCACAGCGTCCCTTGGGCGTCACGGCGTCCAGGGCTGGTATTCGCCCTTGGCGGCCGCCGGCTGGCCCGGCGCAAGGATCGAGCCCTGCGGGCGATAGGCCTCGGCGGTGCCGGTCGCGTTGCCGCGATGCGGCATTTCCCACTCGCGCGCCGTGTAGCTTTCCTGGCTCGGCGCGTCATCGACGCGGTGGTGAATCCAGCCGTGCCAGCCCGGCGGGATCATCGAGGCATCGGCCTCGCCCGCGTAGACCACCCAACGCCGCTCGTGGCCGAGGGCCGGGTCCTTCGCGCCGCCGCGCGTGCGGTAATAGATGTTGCCGAACTCGTCCCGCCCCACGCGCTCGCCCTTGCGCCAGGTGAAGAGCCGGGTTCCGAGCGTCTGGCCGTTCCACCAAGTGAAGAACTGCAGCAGGAAAGTCTTCATCGCAATCGCGTCCTCGTTTCGGCATCCTCATGCCTGCCCCGGCGATGACGAGTCGTTCGCGCCGCCGCGTCTGGAGCTTCGCTGGCTTTTCGCAAATTTGACGGCGCAGGTCCAGCGTTTCGGCGCGCGGAACAATGCGCCGATGGAATCAGATGAGGGAATCATCTGGCTCCGTTCTTCCCCCTCGCCCGGCTGCGGCAGCGTCCCGTCGGCGATGATTCTGCCCCAGATTCACAACCCCCGATCCCGGCCAACCAGCGACTCACCGCCCATCGGTTGCAATCTTGCGATCCGGTTGACGGCTGACCCCAATATCTAGTGGCTCAAAATTAGGCGGCTACGCGCAAATTTGCATGAACGAAGGTCTTGATTTTTCGCCGGCGCAATGGGCCGGTATGGTGCCTTCGGGGAAAAAGCGAATGGAGTCAGGCGATTGCAAAGAATCGCGCAATTGTCCCCACGATTCACAACTTTGAAACCAGATATAGCCACCCTTGGGTTGGACCCTAACTAGATGTTGACGGCATCAAACCCGTTGGCCTAGCCTGAAGGTCTGCTCGAACGGAGGGTTCGGGATCGGCAAGCCGTCACAGGGCGGCGCGTCGGTCCGGACTTCAAAGGGCGAAACATCCCGGCGCCGGAGGGGCTCTGGATCCGGGGTGGGAAACGCTAGATCTAGTTCGGGCTCTTGGGGGTATTTTTAAGTCAAACAGCTGGGCGGGGGTCGTGTTGTCCACGGCTCGACGGTGTTTTGTCGCCATTCATCAGGGCGACGCCGCCTGAAAGAGAACGATGCGGGCCAATGAGCGGCGCCGCGCCAAAAGGGGATAGACGATGAAGTTCGAACGGCTTTTCACCACCGAAGGCAAATCCCCATACGCGGGGCTGGCCTTCAGCGAGACGCGGTCGGAGATCAAGAATCCCGACGGCTCGGTGGTGTTCCGCCTCGAAAAGCTCGAGGTCCCCGAGGGCTGGAGCCAGGTCGCGGCCGACGTGCTCGCCCAGAAGTATTTCCGCAAGGCCGGCGTGCCCGCGCGGCTGAAGAAGGTTGAGGAGAACGAAGTCCCCTCGTTCCTGTGGCGTTCGGTCGCCGACGAGGAGGCGCTTGCCAAGCTCCCGGAAAAGGAGCGCTACGGCTCCGAGACCTCGATGAAGGAGGTTGCCCATCGCCTCGCCGGCTGCTGGACCTACTGGGGCTGGAAGGGCGGCTATTTCTCGACCGAGAAGGATGCGCAGGCGTTCTACGACGAGATGTGCTTCATGCTCGCGACCCAGCGTTGCGCGCCGAACTCGCCGCAGTGGTTCAACACCGGCCTGCATTGGGCCTATGGCATCGACGGGCCGGGCCAGGGCCACTTCTACGTCGACTTCAAGACCGGCAAGCTGACGAAATCCAAGTCGGCCTACGAGCATCCGCAGCCGCATGCCTGCTTCATTCAGGGCGTGCAGGACGATCTCGTCAACGAGGGCGGCATCATGGACCTCTGGGTCCGCGAGGCGCGCCTGTTCAAATACGGTTCCGGCACGGGCTCGAACTTCTCCGCCCTGCGCGGCGAAGGCGAGAAACTTTCCGGCGGCGGCCGTTCCTCCGGCCTGATGAGCTTCCTCAAGATCGGTGACCGCGCCGCGGGCGCCATCAAGTCGGGCGGCACCACGCGCCGTGCGGCCAAGATGGTGGTCGTCAACGCCGATCACCCCGACATCGAGGCCTATATCGACTGGAAGGTGAAGGAGGAGCAGAAGGTCGCGGCGCTCGTCACCGGCTCCAAGATCAACGCCAAGGCGCTCAAGGCCATCATGCGCGCCTGCCTCAACTGCGAAGGCAGCGGCGACGCCTGTTTCGATCCGGAGCAGAACCCAGCCCTCAAGCGCGAAATCCGCGCCGCCCGCAAGCTGATGGTGCCGGACAATTACATCAAGCGCGTCATCCAGTTCGCCAAGCAGGGCTACAAGGACATCGCCTTCGACACCTACGACACGGATTGGGATTCGGAGGCCTATCTCACGGTCGCCGGCCAGAACTCGAACAACTCGGTCTCGCTCTCGGATGACTTCCTGCGCGCGGTCGAGGCTGACGGGCCGTGGAACCTCACCGCCCGCAAGGACGGCAAGGTGACGAAGACGCTTCAGGCGCGCGAACTGTGGGAGAAGATCGGCTATGCCGCCTGGGCTTCCGCCGATCCGGGCCTGCACTTCAACACCACGATGAACGACTGGCACACCTGCCCGGCCTCGGGGCGCATCAACGCCTCCAATCCGTGCTCGGAATACATGTTCCTCGACGATACCGCCTGCAATCTCGCGTCGATGAACCTGCTCAAGTATTACGACACCGAGACCCGCGCGTTCGATATCAAGGCCTATGAGCACACCGTCCGCCTCTGGACGCTGGTGCTCGAAATCTCGGTGCTGATGGCGCAGTTCCCGTCGAAGGAAATCGCCGAACTCTCCTACGAGTTCCGCACCTTGGGCCTCGGCTATGCCAATATCGGCGGCCTGCTGATGACCATGGGACTTCCCTACGACAGCGACAAGGGCCGTGCGCTCTGCGGCGCCCTCACCGCGCTGATGACCGGCGTCTGCTACAAGACCTCGGCCGAGATCGCCGCTGAAGTCGGCACCTTCCCCGGCTACAAGAAGAACGCGAGCCATATGCTGCGCGTCATCCGCAACCATGCCCGCGCCGCACGCGGCGAGACCGCGGGTTACGAAGGCCTCGCGGTGAACCCGGTCGCGCTCGATCATGCCAACTGCCCGCTGCCGGGCCTTGTCGACCATGCCGTCGCCTCGTGGAATGCGGCGCTGACGCTCGGCGAGAAGCACGGCTACCGCAACGCGCAGGTGACCGTGATCGCCCCCACCGGCACCATCGGCCTCGTGATGGATTGCGACACCACCGGCATCGAGCCCGACTTCGCGCTGGTGAAGTTCAAGAAGCTCGCGGGCGGCGGCTACTTCAAGATCATCAATCAGGCCGCCCTCCCCGCGCTGCGCACGCTTGGCTATTCCGAAGCGCAGATCGGCGAGATCGAGGCCTATGCGGTCGGCCACGGCTCGATGCGGCAGGCGCCGGGCATCAACCACTCCACGCTGGCCGCCAAGGGCTTCACCGAGGAGATGCTGGCAAAGCTGGAGAAGGCTCTCCCCTCGGCCTTCGACATCAAGTTCGCCTTCAATCGCTGGACCTTCGGCGACGAGGCAATGAAGGCGCTCGGCGTCTCCGATGAGCAGCTCAACGACATGACGTTCGAGCTTCTCCCCTTCCTCGGCTTTTCGAAGAAGGACATCGAGGCCGCGAACATCCATGTCTGCGGCGCGATGACGCTGGAAGGCGCGCCGCACCTCAAGGCCGAGCACTATCCGGTGTTCGATTGCGCGAACCCCTGCGGTCGCCTCGGCAAGCGCTATCTCTCGGTCGAGAGCCACATCCACATGATGGCGGCGGCGCAGCCCTTCATCTCGGGCGCCATTTCCAAGACCATCAACATGCCGAACGAGGCGACGGTCGAGGATTGCAAATCCGCCTACCTGCTCTCGTGGAAGCTCGCGCTCAAGGCCAACGCGCTCTACCGCGACGGCTCGAAGCTCAGCCAGCCGCTCAACTCGGCGCTGATCTCGGATGAGGCGGATGAGGACGAGGATGCGGTGGAATCGCTGGTCGCCCAGCCCTCCGCCGCGCGCGTCGCGCAGATTTCGGAGAAGATCGTCGAGCGCGTCATCGAGCGTATCGAGAAGGTGCGCGAGCGCGAGAAGCTGCCTGGCCGCCGCAAGGGCTACACCCAGAAGGCCATCGTCGGCGGACACAAGGTCTATCTCCGCACCGGCGAATATGAGGATGGTCGCCTCGGCGAGATCTTCATCGACATGCACAAGGAAGGCGCCGCCTTCCGCGCGATGATGAACAACTTCGCCATCGCCATCTCGCTCGGCCTGCAATACGGCGTGCCGCTGGAGGAATACGTGGAGGCCTTCACCTTCACGCGCTTCGAGCCGGCGGGCTTCGTGCAGGGCAACGACGCGATCAAGTCGGCGACCTCGATCCTCGATTACGTGTTCCGCGAACTCGCGATCTCCTATCTCGGCCGCGAGGACCTCGCCCATGTGACGATGGACGATCTCGGCGCGACGACCATCGGCCGCGGCGATCAGGCCGAGAGCCTGCCCTCGGGTTCGACACCGGCGGCGCGCGTCGTCTCCAAGGGCCTCGTGCGCGGGCGTTCGACCAACTTCCTCGGCGTCGTCGAGGGTGGTGGCGGCGCGGTGGCGGCGACGGCGGCCAGCAGCACCACGGTCTATGCGATGGCGGGCGCGACCGCGCTCAAGCAGGAGCAGTCGGTGGCCGAAGCCATCGAGAGCCTCGGCTTCGCGGCCCCGGCGGCTCCGGTCGCCAGGGCGGCGGACGATATCGCCACCAAGCGCTCCATCGCGAAGATGAAGGGCTATGTCGGCGAGGCCTGCCCCGAGTGCATGAACTTCACGCTCGTGCGCAACGGGACGTGCCTGAAGTGCGACACGTGTGGCTCAACGACGGGGTGCAGTTGAGGAGTCAAAAGATGGCTATTACAATTAAAGACTGTTCGGTTTCGAATTGTGGCACAGCCGTTCGTGCGAGAGGGCATCACGACATCAAAATTGATGGCCTCTCTGTTCGTGACACTAAAACGGTGTTCGACGTTGACGGTCACGTCAAACTGGATGCTCGAAATGTGTCTGCGACTGATATCGAATATTTTCTGAAGGCACATAAAGGGCTCCCTGCCGATCTTACCGATGCTCTCATCAAGGACGTCCAGCACGGCTCTAGCGGAGAAGAAATCGTAGAGAAGTATGGTGATCGACTTAAGGGATATGGATTGAAATTGGATTCCATTCTCACTTGGTCCGAGCGCACTGCGCGGGGAGTTGAACTGCTTTCGATTCTTGCTCGTTGGTTTGGTGGCTGACTAAAGTTCGAAATGGCCAAGCCTACGCCGATCAAGGTGGCAAGAACAGAAAAAGCGCTTTGGTTCCATACTCGACGTCATGGCCGGGTTCAGCCCGGCCATCCACGACTTCCCATTCCTTCCAAACCGTCGCACAGTCATGGATGCTCGGGCCATGCCCGAGCATGACGGTTGAGGGACACGGGGTGGTGTCGGCATGGGCGGCTATGTCTATCTCATGACCAACCGGCCCAACGGCACGCTCTATTGCGGCGTGACCAATGACATCGGCCGCCGCGCTTACGAGCATCGCGAAGGGCTCGTGCCCGGCTTCACAAGGCGTTATGCCCTGAAGCGTCTTGTCTGGTTCGAAGCGCACGATGATATCCGCGACGCTATCCAGCGCGAAAACTCCCTCAAACGCTGGCCGCGCGCATGGAAGGTGCGATTGATTGTCGCGGAGAACCCAGATTGGGCAGATTTATATGAGACACTGGTTTAAGTCGTGGAAGCCCGGCAAAAAGCCGGGCATGACGCCAGAACCTCACCTCCCCAACCCCAGCTTCGCCCACACGCCTTCCGCATCCTCGGCAAACTCGAACAGCGCCAAATCCCCCGCGCTGATGGTGCCGGCCTCGACGAAGGCCTCGAAGTTCACGACGCGCCGCCAGTAGCTCTCCACCGCCAGCACCACGGGGATCGGCGCCATCTTGCCGGTCTGGCGCAGGGTGAGCAGTTCGAACAGTTCATCCATCGTGCCGAACCCGCCGGGGAACACCACCAACGCCGCCGCGCGCATCGCGAAATGCATCTTGCGCAGCGCGAAATAGTGGAACTGGAAGGTCAGTTCCGGCGTCGAATAGGCGTTCGGCTCCTGCTCGTGCGGCAGGCGGATGTTATAGCCGATCGAGAGCGCGCCGGCCTCGTAGGCGCCACGGTTCGCCGCCTCCATGATGCCCGGCCCGCCGCCCGTCGCGATGACGTTGGTATGCACCCCCTCGCCGTCGATCGCGCCGCCGCGCTCCGAGGCGATGCGCCCGAACCTGCGCGCCTCCTGATACCAGCGCCCCTTCTCGCCGGGGCTATCCTCCGCGCAGCGCGCCGAGCCGAACACGACGATGGTGGAAGCGATCCTGGCGGCGCGCAGGGAGTCCTCCGCCTTCTGGTATTCGAGCGCCATCCTGAGGCCGCGCGTCGAATCCCCGAGGATGAAATCCGGGTCCAGCGCCGGCAGGCGGTAGGACGGGCTTTCGATCTGCGCCCGGTTCGATTTTTTCCCGGTCATGTTCCGCTCCCGACTCATTGCGCCGATCATGGCCCGCCACGGCGGCTTTTCCAACGCGAACCGCCGGCCTTGCGCGTGACAAGCGACGGGCCCGGCCTTACCTTCCGGCCATGATCATCGCGACCTTCAACGTCAATTCCATCCGCCAGCGCATCGAGCACCTCACGCGCTGGCTCAAGGCGCGGCAGCCCGACATCGTCTGCCTGCAGGAGCTGAAATGCGTCGATGACGCCTTCCCGCGCGAGGAGATCGAGGCGCTCGGCTACAATGTCGCGACGCACGGGCAGAAGACCTTCAACGGAGTCGCGATCCTCTCGAAATATCCGCTGGAGGTCGAGCATCGCGGGTTGCCCGGCTTCGAGGACGAGCAGGCACGCTACATCGAGGCCGTGGTGAGCCTGCCGGCCGGGGATGGTGCAACCGGCGAGGCCATCCGCGTTTGCGGGGTCTATTTCCCCAACGGCAACCCGGCTCCCGGCCCCAAGTTCGACTACAAGCTCGCCTTCCTCGATGCCCTCACGCGCCATGCCCGCGATCTGCTGACGCTGGAGGAAAAGCTCGTCATCGCCGGCGATTACAACATCATTCCCCAGGAACGGGACGCTAAGTTCCCGGAAAACTGGCGCGGCGACGCACTGTTCTTCCCGGAGAGCCGCGCCGCCTATCGCCGGCTTCTCAACCTCGGGCTTACCGATGCCTTCCGCGCGACCTCCGACGCCGGCGGGCAGTATTCGTTCTGGGATTATCAGGCCGGCGCCTGGCAGCGCGACAACGGCATCCTCATCGACCACCTGCTGCTCTCGCCGCGCCTCGCCGATGGTCTCGTCGAAGCCGGAATCGACAAGGCACTCAGGGCGGAGGAAAAACCCTCCGACCATGTGCCCGTCTGGTGCCGGGTGCGCTGATCAGCGGATATCGAAGCCGCCGCCCCGCCCGAAACCACCCCGGTTGAAGCCGGGATTGATGGTCCGGCGTGGCCCGCGATCGAAACGCGGGGTGATGCCGGGCCCGCCGTCGGACGGATAGGTCTTGATGCCGCCGCCACGATCGCCACGCGGCGGGCGCGTCGGGTAGTCACCGCGCGGCGGTCGGCCGGGCCGGATGAAACCGGGGTCGATCGGGAAGACCGGCACGACATCGACCGGATAGCGCGGCCGGCGCGGACGCACGTATTCGGGCTCGTCGAGAATGATCTCCTCCTCGACATAACGTCCCGCACCGCGCGGCGGACGCGTGGCCTTGCGCGGCGGGCGTGACTTGGGAGGAGTAGCCTTCGGCGGCCTGGTGCGCGGCGCCGCCGCCGGCGGATTGGGGCCCGGCGCGCCGGAGAGCTGCGGCGTGCAGGAATCGACGACGCAGAAATCGCCCTTACAGGAACCGGAATAAGTCGGAACGCGATTCGAGAGCGGCTGAGGCGTGGTGACGCCGCGCCGGTCCACCGACAGATAGGTGCAGGCATTGTTGAGGTCCATGCAGCGTCCGGAGCGTGTGCAGACCTGCACCTGCCCCTCGTGCAGCGAAACATAGGTGCGGCCGTCGCGGACCGTGACCTCGACCGTGGTGCCGCGCAGACCGATGGTCGCGACCGGCGTGCGGATCAGGTAGGATCCCTTTGGCCCCTTGCCGGAAACGAAGCGCATCGAGCCGGACACCAGTTCCATGGCGGCGTCCTTCTTGCCCGAGAAGACGAAGGCATCGAGCTTGAGCGAAGCCTTGGGGCCAAGCTTGAGATCGGTCTCGTCCGAAAAGCGGAAATGGCCCTGCGCCTCGTTGCCGGTGCGGATCATCTCGTCGCGATGCACCTCGTCCGGCACCTTGAGATCGCGCTTGGCGCCATCGACCTCGCCGGAAACGGATTTCTCGATCTTCTCGGCCTTGCCGATCGTTTCGGCGGCGAACACGGGCGAGCCGGCGACACCGGCGATCAGCACCAGCGCGCCGGACCACAGGGGCCGGCCGTTTCTCCGGCGGAGCATTCCCAAAGCGGTAACAGCGGGTCGCATGGTCATCACCTTCTCAGCATGGACCCCCTCAGTCTAGCCTCGATACGACAGCTCTCCGTGCGCTGCCGCACCATTCGGCTCCGCTGCCGGCGCCCTCAACGTTTGCCGCTCCCCCCGCTACCCGAACCATCGCTCCTGCCGCCGGCAGGATCGTAGCCGAGCGGGCTCGGCGCGGGAGACGGCGCGGCGCTGACGCCGCAGGCATCGGCGCCACACGCCGCCCCCCGGCAGACGCTCGCAAAAGAAGGGATGCCCGTGCGAAGCGGCTGCGGCGCACTGACGCCGGCGCGATCAACCGCAACATAGCTGCACCGGTTCGCCAGCAGGCTGCATCGCCCGCCGCGCGTGCAGACCTGAGCCGCGCCGTCGAGAAGCGTCACATAGGTGCGGCCGGCGGTGATCACGATGCCGATGCCGGTGCCGCGCAGCCCGATGGTCGCGACCGGCGTGCGGATCTGATAGGAGCCCACCGGGCCGTTGCCGCTGACAAACCGGAGCGCGCCGCGCGAGATTTCGAGCGTCGCGCCCTGCTGCCCGCCATAAACCGAGGAGCTGAGCTTGATGCGCGCGTTGGCGCCGAGCCGCAGATCCGACGCATCCCGGAAGAGGATCCGCGCCGAGGCGGCACGCTCGGTCTGGACGATCTCATCACGGTGGACAGCATCGCTCTCGGCGAGCACACGTTTCCGACTGGCGATCTCGCCCGTGACGCGGTTCGCGATTGTATCGGCAGAGCCGATGACCTCGGCGGCATGAAGCCCGGCGCAAACCGTCAATAGTATCGCCATAGTCGCGCCGAGGCGCGAGAGTCCGAGCCCGATCCGCATCGCTCCGCTCCCTGCTAGAGTTCGGAACGGGAACAATAACCGGAAACGGCGGCGAAAATCTATCGCGACGCGCGAAGATGCTTGCGGAGATAGGTTTCGGAGAGGAGACGCTCGTCGTCGGTCGCGAGCCCGCGCGCCTTCGCCTCAAGCTCGATGACCCAGGCATCGCGCAGCGGATCGGCCTGCTGAACCGCGATCCGCATCCACATCAGGCCGCGCGGCGCCTGCCGCGGAACCCCTTCGCCGTTGAACAGCATCTGCCCGAGACGGGCCTGCGCATAGCGGTGACCCTGCTCCGCCGCGAGGTTGAACCAGCGTGCGGCCTGCTGAAGATCAACCGTTCCGGCGAGGCCATCGGCCAGCACGCGGCCGAGGTGATACTGCGCATCGGCATCGTTGTAATAGGAGGCCGCGTAATGAAACATCTCGACCGCGCGGACCGGATTGCGCTTCACGCGGGAATTGGCGATTCCGGTGAGATGATAGCCGCCGAGCGCGACGAACGCCTGCGCGACCATTGGCGCCTGCGGCGAATCCGGGCTCTCGTCGGCCCGCAGCCGCACGATCTGCGAGAAGTTCTGATAGGCCTTGAGATCGTCGCGGACGACGCCGTCGCCATCCTTGTACATGCGACCGAGCTTCCACTGGGCCGCGACATTGCCCTCGCGGGCCGCGAAAGTCAGCGGTTCGACGGCCGATTCCGGATCGCCACTCGACAGCGCCCTGAGGCCCGCCCGCAGCGAATCCCCGACCGAACGGAACAGCGTGCCCTTCGACGCCGGCGCCTCGGCGGATTCCTTGACGTCGAACGCGCGGGCCGCAACCGGGAACACCAGCGCCAGCATCAGCGCCAGTTTCGCCAGCGGCCGGCAACCGACCCAGCCGCCCATATGTCCGGAGATCACCATGCTCCTGCTTCTCAGCTTCCTCTACGCCGGACGGAGGACGCGGCGACCGCGCTCGTCAACGTGCGATGATTTGAATTTTGCGGTTCGCGCCCAAGCCTTCCTGCAAAAGGCTTCGATGCCCTCGGCTTCGCGGCCTGACGCGATGTCATGAGAGCATTCCGCGCTTCAACTGGGGCGGGCTCAAGGCAAAGTTTGGCCGAGCCCGTGTCCCCCGCCGAAAAAGCGGCCCCGGTGTTCGATGCCGAAGAAACGTTGCTGAAAAACAACAGATTGGCGGGCACTGCCCCCGGAATCGACGAACGGCCCGTCCGCCAAACGGCGACGGCCGATCCTGTCTGATCTGCCTGGGCATGAAGCATGCAACCAACCCCTCGCACCCCCGAAGACCGGAACGATGAGCGCTCAGGCTTTAACGCCAAGTTTGCGCGCACCGGTCGCCCGGCTCTTTGGTAAAGAGACCTTGCACGCGCTTTTGTGGCGCAAAAGGGGCATTTCACCCGCTGAAAACCGTGGTTCGGCGATTGATTTTCTTCTGTTGCAGATTTGTTACAAATCCGGCCACCCCGGCCTGCAGGCCGGGACGTCTTGCCCCCAACCCTCAGCCGAGGCGCTTCAAGGCCTCGTCGATGCGGGCGATCCGCTCGCCCGCGCTCGCGACACGCTCGCGGTTCTCCTCGACGACCTCTTCCGGCGCGCGAGCGAGGAAATCCGGGTTGTCGAGCTTGCGCATCGTGCCTTCGATGTCCTTCGTCAGCTTGTCGCGCTCGCCGGCGAGCCGCTTCTTCTCGGCCGCGAAATCGATCACGCCTGCGAGGGGGATGCAAGCGACGACGCCGCCCGTGACGATCTGCACGCTCTGCGCCGGCGCGGCGGCCTCGAACCGCAGTTCCGAAACGCGCGCGAGGCGCTTCAGGGCCTCGCCCGCATCCTGCATCCGCGCCTGCGCCTGCGCGTCGAGCCCCACCATCACCAGCGGCGCGGTGGTGGCGACGGGCACGTTCATCTCCGCGCGCGCGGAGCGGATTTCGGTGATGAGATCGACGAGGAAGCCGATATCGGTCGCCGCAGCGCCGCCCTCGATGCCCACCGGCGCCGGCCAGGCCTCGACGCAGAGGAGGCCGGCGTTCGGCGCACCGGCCTGCTCGGCGTAGGAAGAGAACAGCTCTTCCGTGATATAGGGCATGAACGGGTGCAGCATCGTCACGATCCTGTCGAGCAGGAAGGCGGTGGCAGCGCGGGTTTCGGCTTTCATGGTCTCGTCGCTGCCCATCAGGACCGGCTTGGCGAGTTCGAGATACCAATCGCAGAAGGTGTTCCAGGTGAACTTGTAGGCGGCGAGCGCGGCCTCGTTGAACTTGTAACCGGTGATGCCGGCCTCCATCTCGGCGAGCGCCTTGTCCGCCTCCGAGATCGCCCAGACGTTGAGTGGCAGCTTCACCGACTTCGGATCGAACCCGGCCATGCGGCGGCACTCGTTCATCTCGGCGAAGCGCGAGGCATTCCACAGCTTGGTGCAGAAGTTGCGATAGCCCTCGGCGGTCTTGAGGCCGATCTTGGGGTCGCGCCCCTGCGCGGCGAAGCTCGCGAGCGTGAAGCGCAGCGCATCGGCGCCGAGCGCGTCGATGATGACGAGCGGATCGAGCACGTTGCCGACGCTCTTCGACATCTTGCGGCCCTTCTCGTCGCGCACGAGGCCGTGGAGGTAGACGGTGTGGAACGGCGCCTCCAGATCGAGCGCGGCCGAAGCCATCATCATGCGCGCGACCCAGAAGAACAGGATGTCCGCACCCGTCACCAGCACGGACGTGGGGTAGTATTTCGCGAGTTCCGGCGTCTCGTCCGGCCAGCCGAGGGTCGAGAACGGCCAGAGCGCCGACGAGAACCAGGTATCGAGAACGTCGGGATCGCGAGTGATCGCTGCGCCAACGCCCCACTTCATATCGGCCTGCGCGCGCGCGGACCTTTCATTCTCGGCGACGACATAGCTGCCGTCCGGCCCATACCAAGCCGGAATCTGGTGGCCCCACCAGAGCTGGCGCGAGATGCACCACGGCTCGATATTCTCCATCCAGCGGAAAAAATCCGCCTCGCGGCTCGCGGGATAGATTTTTGTCTGGCCGGAGCGCACCCAGGCCATCGCCTTCTCGGCGAGCGGCTTCACGTTCACATACCACTGGTCCGTCAGCCAGGGCTCGATCGGCACGCCCGAGCGATCGCCATGCGGCACCTGCTGCACGCTCGGTTCGATCTTGCGGAGGAAGCCATCGGCTTCCATCATCGACACGATCTCCTTGCGCGCGGCAAAGCGATCCGCGCCGGAGAGCGCGAGCGTCGCCTTTGGCGCATTGGCAAAGTCCGCGCCGGAAAGATCGAGCGTGGCCTCACGCGTGAAGACATTGATCACCGCGAGTGCCGGCTTGGCCCGCTTGCCCACCTCGAAGTCGTTGAAATCATGCGCCGGCGTGATCTTCACCGCGCCGGTGCCCTTATCGGGGTCGGCGTATTCGTCGGCAATGATCGGGATCACGCGCCCCACCAGCGGCAGCACGATCTTCCGGCCGACGAGGTGCTTGAGCTTTTCGTTCTCCGGATGCACCGCGACGCCGGTATCGCCGAGCATCGTCTCCGGCCGCGTCGTCGCGACGGTGATAAAGGTCGCCGGGTTCGCAGGGTCGTAGGTCTCGCCCTCGATCGGGTAGTCGAAATAGTAGAGATGGCCGCCGGGTTCGCGATCCAGCACCTTGGCGAGGGCTGCCGCGTCGAACGGCTTCGGATTGCCTTCCTTGTCGGCCTCGCCCCTCGCCCACGAGAAGCTGCCCTTCACCTCGCGCTGCTCGACCTCGAGATCCGAGATCGCGGTGAGCAGCTTGGGGTCCCAGTTGACGAGGCGCTTGTCCTTGTAGAGCAGCCCCTTCTCGTGCAGCGTCACGAAGAACTGCAGCACCGCGCGCTGCATCTGGCCGCTCTCGCCGTCGGCGCGGTTGCCCATGGTGAAGCGCTCGCGCGACCAGTCGCAGGAGGCGCCGAGGCGCTTCAACTGGTTGACGATGGTGCCGCCGCTCTCGGCCTTCCAGCTCCACACCTTGTCGAGAAACTTCTCGCGGCCGATGGCGTGGCGGTTCGGCTCCTGCCGCTCCGCCATCTGCCGTTCGACCACCATCTGCGTGGCGATACCGGCATGATCGGTACCCGGCTGCCAGAGCACGTCCTTGCCCTTCATGCGCCAGTAGCGGCAGAGAATGTCCTGCAGCGTGTTGTTGAGCGCGTGGCCCATGTGCAGCGAGCCGGTGACGTTCGGCGGCGGAATGACGATGGTGTAGGGCTCCGCATTCTCGCGCCCTTCCGCGCCGGCCTTGAAGGCACCGGATTTTTCCCATTCGGCGTTCACGCGGGCTTCGATCGAAGCGGGGTCGAACGTCTTTTCCATCATCGCACTACACCAATCCGCGTCACGCGGTTCCAGACAAACGAAAAAGGGCGCCGGATGAGGCACCCTGGATGGCTTTTCCGTGTAATCCCGCGTTTCCCGACGTCAAGCCGGGAATCGCGTTCGATACCCGATCGCGGCGGCGCGATCCGCCTTGCTCAGGCGCCGCAGGGGCTTGGCCCAGCCTCAGCCGCCGCGCGCGACGCGCTCGATCTCGGCCTTGACCAGCTTCTCGACAATGCCCGGCAGGTGATCGTCGAGCCAGCCGCGCAGCATCGGCCGCAGCAGCTCCACCACGACATCCTCGAGGCTGCGGCCCACCGCCGGCATCGCCGTGTGGCGCGAGAGCGACTGGAACGCCTGACTGACCAGCGAACCGGTGTTGTCCGAGACAATGCGATCCTCCAGCGCCGCGACATCGCGGATCGGCGCAGGGGCGGCAGCAACGGGCTGGGGAATGGGATCGAAAACCATCTCGGGAATGGGCTCATGCGCCGCAGGCGGTTCCGGCTCGATCATCACCGGCTCGGGCGCCTGCGCGACCGTCGCGACTTCGGCAAGGTCCAGCACATCGGCTTCCATGGTGACATCCGCCGGCTCCGGGTGCGGATCGTCGATCATCACAGGCTCCGGCTCGGGTGCCGGCTCCGGTTCCTTCTTGGCTGCCGGCTTCTTCACAGCCTCGTCCTGCTTCTTGCCGAGATTGTCATCCGCGATGATCTTGCGGATCGAGGCCAGGATTTCCTCCATCGACGGTTCGTTGTCGTCTTTCGGATCCGGCACCGCAGCGGCTTTGGAAGACATGCTGTTCACCCTACTTGATCAAATCCACGCTGGAGGCCATGCGGCCCCGGGCATGCCGAAATGCAAATCCCGAACGCGAGACGGCAAGAATCACCAAGAATCACGCGGCGAGTTCTGCAAGTATGGCAGGGGAAATACCCGGATCAAGCAAGGACTTGCCCGCATCCGGAGAGACACGCCGAAGCTTGGGGACAAGAGGCTTTCGCGGGCAAGCAGCCTGGCGGAAAAGAATCCCGCGCCGCACGCCAGCCTTGGCCGGTGGCGTTATCCGCCGCCAACTTTATCCGCCAGCTTCATTCGCCACTTGGCGTCCGCAGACCGAGCCAGCTGTCCTTGGTCTGGAGATAGTGGACCTTCGGGTCATAGGTCGCGACCTTGAGGCCGAGCGAGCGCGCCGAAAGCTGTCCCGTCGCGGAGAGGAGCGAATACGACGCCACGACGCGATCACGCTGCGCTGTCACCTGCGCGACACGCGCGTTAAGCAGTTCCTGCTGCGCGTTGAGAACGTCGAGCGTCGTCCGCTGGCCGACGCGCGCTTCCTCGCGCACGCCGTTGAGCGCGATCTCAGCAGCCTGCACCTGTGCCGAGGCACCCTCGATCTGGAAGCCGGTCGCCTCCATCAACGCCCAGGAGGCGATGACGGCCTGGATCACGCGGTCGCGCGTCGAATCCACCTGGAGACGGCGCTCGCCGAGTGTTTCCTTGGCGGCACGCGTCCGCGAATAGGCCGAGCCGCCATCGTAGAGCGGGATCGTCACCGAGGCGATCACCGAGGCGGTGTTGCGGC
>Ga0209570_1000937_pt1 | contig 21369 bp, 3 predicted proteins | sample EBPBio172007_DNA_FD_185861 | JGI IMG/M metagenome (GOLD analysis project Ga0209570, IMG submission 185861) | Wastewater treatment Type I Accumulibacter community from EBPR Bioreactor in Madison, WI, USA - Reactor 1_9/17/2007_ DNA (SPAdes)... | ecosystem: Engineered > Bioreactor > EBPR >... | reverse complement strand
GCAATCCGTAAAATGATTCTTCTCAAATAATACGAGACTTATAAGGAAAGGAAACTTTCCATTTCATCAGATATAATCATCAACTTATAATCATCAAAAAAGCCGTCCAATTCAGGGCGGCTTTTTTTTATTATTATTTCATCAGAATGAATTTTCTGGTCTGAATAAATGGTTCACCCCTGTCTCCGGGGGTTGCCACAATTCGATAGAAATAGATACCACTTGCATACGACGGGATTTCCAGACTTATCTCATAATACCCGGCCTGTTTATCTTCACTTACAAGTTTATTCAATAATTCTCCTTGTATCGAATAAAGTTCTATCTCAACATGGGCATCCTTTGGCAACGCAAACCTTATTATCGTACTCGGATTAAACGGATTTGGATAGTTTTGATACAACGAGAACTCTTTAGGAATGTCACTCGAGAATTCTTTAATGCCTGTCAGAGTGAATACAGTGGCATAGTTACTTTGTTCTGAAAGGGTATCTGCATTGAACGCCATAACCTTGTAACTGTAATATGTTGTATCTGTTACTGTCGTATCAATAAATCCTGTCACATCAACACCAACTGAATCTATTCTCTCAAGTAATGCTGTACTCGTGGAATCGCCCGTCTTCCTCAGAATAATAAAACCAAGCTCATTGTCAGAGTTATCAGACCATGAAAGAGTAACCTGTTTTACTGCAGTTGCGGCTGCCGTTAATGCCGTTGGAGTTGCTATCGGTTTCTTCTGAGTAGTAAAGCTATACCATCCTGAGAAATTGCCCCACCCAATTTCATTCTTTGCTTTTACTCTCCAGAAGTATGTTGTTTGAAAAACAAAACCGGACATCAGTTTTGTTGTATCGGTTAGTGTACTGTCCGAGTAAAACAACTGCGAATTGGAAGTATCTGTTTTTATCTCAAGCCAATAATTACCAATCGATTCGATACCGGCAGTTATGTTTGGAATTCCCGAAGCAAATAGATTTCCGTTTCCAGGTGTGTTACTTCCACCGCTTAAACCAACAGATTCTTCATCAATTCTGTCTTTTTTGATGCTTTTTCTGCCTGAGGTTATCGACCCAAGTGTCTGCTCTCCTGCAGTTGACCACTGAAGTTGAACCTCATTAACAGGAAGATTTACACTTCCGTTAGAAGGTGCAATTAGATTTACGGTTAATGGAAGTCCAAGGGTTCTGAAGTTCCAGGTTGCCGAATATTCACTGCTTCCGCCGATGTTTTTTGCCTTCACTCTCCAATACCAGGTCTTTGCATTTTGAAGTTGGGGCAATGTTCTCATTGTATCAGTCAGGGTGGAATCAACCAAAAACAGAGTTGTAAAGTTTGGATTCTCACTTAATTCAAGAGTATATTTTTCAACTCGTAATGATTGCCTCCACTTCAAGACGACAGGCTGTAACAACTGACTGACATTATTCGTTGGTGAGACCAACAGCGGAACTGATGGTTTGTCGATAATTGTTGTCAAATTCCAAACCTGACTCCACTCTCCCCAACCTGTTTCATTTTTCGCTCTGACACGCCAGAAGTAAGTAGTCAGATAAGAAAGACCCGATCCTGTGGTTGTTGTATCCAAAATAAATGTTGAATCACTGAAAGCTATACTTCCAAAGAGTGAATCTGTCGAAAGTTGGAAATGGTATTTCAGAATCGTTTCAATTCGTTCCTGAGGTTTAAACCACTTGAAAGTAACACTGTTAACGGGATGATTCACAGCACCATTTTCAGGAAAAGCGAGAATAACGGAATAAGGATTTCCCAATGTTTTGAAGTTCCAGACATTACTCCAATCGCTTTCACCGCCAATATTAACTGATTTTACTCTCCAGAAATATTTTGAGTAGTTGGCAAACTCAGGCAGAAGTTTTGTAGTATCTGTCAGAGTCGAATCATTAACAATCAGAGAACCAAACAGACTGTCAGTTGAAACCTGAAGTTTATACTTTTCAACTCTGAGGGACTTGTTCCATTTAGTTGTTATCGGGTTCAATAAACCTTTTGAATCATTCAACGGTGTCGCCAAAACAGGAACTGTTGGTTTTTCAATTATGGTTGTAAACCGCCAAGTGTTTGACCAGTCTCCCCAATTAATCTCATTTTGTGCTCTGACTCTCCAGTAATATTTGGTTGAATAGGCCATTCCTCCAACCATTTTTGTTGTATCCGTGAGCGTTGAATCATTCAAAAATGTTGAAGTGAATAACGAATCAGTCGAAATTTGAAAATGATATTTCTGTATAGTTTCGATCCTCTCAGCGGTTTTATACCACTTAAGAGTCATTCCATCGACTACCTGATTTAGTGAATTGTTAAGAGGTTCTATCAGATTTGTTGAATATGGATTTCCCAGAGTCTTAAAATTCCACACTACACTCCAATCACTCTCGCCACCAATATTTACAGCCTTCACTCTCCAATAATATTGTGAGTAATTTGCAAGATTAGGCAGAAGTTTTGTTGTATCTGTTAAGGTTGAATCATTTACGATAAATGAACTGAACAAGTTGTCTGTAGAAACTTGAAGTTTATACTTTTCAACTCTTAAAGACTTGTTCCACTTTGCTGTTATCGGATTAAGTAAACCTTTTGAATCATTCAACGGTGTTGCCAAAACAGGAATTGATGGTTTTTCTATTATAGTCGTGAACTTCCATGTCTCCGACCAATCCCCCCAACCAGTTTGATTCTGAGCTCTTACTCTCCAGAAATATTTTGTCAAGTAACCAAGTCCGTTGACTATCCTTGAAGTATCAATTAAAGTAGTATCATTGATGAAGAAAGTACTGAAAAGTGAATCAGTTGAAAGTTGTAATTGATACTTTTGAATTGATTCTATTCGTTCAGTCGCTTTTGTCCATTTGAATGTCAATCCATTTAGTGGATGATTTACTGAACTATATAGTGGTTCGATCAAATTGGAAGCATATGGATTCCCAAGAGTCTTGAAGTTCCACACGGTACTCCAGTCACTTTCACCACCAACATTAACTGCCTTCACTCTCCAGTAATATTGTGAGTAATTGGAAAGATTTGGTAACAACTTAGTTGTATCTGTCAGAGTCGAATCATTCACAACAAACGAAGTGAATAAGCTGTTGGTCGATACCTGAAGTTTATATTTCTCAACTCTTAGAGACTTGTTCCACTTGGCAGTTATTGGATTCAGTAAACCTTTTGAATCATTCAACGGTGTTGCCAAAACAGGAACCGTTGGTTTTTCAATTATAGTCGTAAACTTCCAGGATACAGACCAATCTCCCCATCCTGTTTGATTCTGAGCTCTCACTCGCCAGAAATATTTGGTGTAGAAGCCCATTCCATTTACGATCCTGGTTGTATCGGTCAATGTAGTGTCATTAATAAAAAATGAACCGAACAAGGAATCAGATGAAATCTGCAATTGGTATTTTTGAATCGTTTCTATTCGTTCCTGTGCTTTTGACCACTTGAATGTCAACCCATTCAACGGCTGATTCACAGAGGCATCCAATGGAGTTAATAGATTTGAAGCATAGGGATTGCCCAAAGTCTTGAAGTTCCAAACTATGCTCCAATCACTCTCACCACCAACATTAACTGCCTTTACTCTCCAATAATATTGTGAATAATTGGCGAGGTTTGGCAATAACTTTGTTGTATCTGTAAGCGTTGAATCATTCAGAATAAATGAAGAAAACAAATTGTCCGTCGATACTTGCAGTTTGTATTTCTCTACTCTTTGAGATTTATTCCACTTTGCAGTTATCGGGTTAAGCAAACCTTTTGAATCATTTAACGGTGTCGCCAAAACAGGAATTGATGGTTTTTCTATTATAGTCGTGAACTTCCATGTCTCCGACCAATCCCCCCAACCAGTTTGATTCTGAGCTCTTACTCTCCAGAAATATTTGGTCGAGAAGCCCATTCCATTTACAATTTTTGAGGTATCGATCAAAGTTGAATCATTTATAAACAGAGTCCCGAATAATGAATCGGCTGAGATCTGTAGTTGATATTTTTGAATCGATTCAATCCGTTCCTGCGCTTTTGTCCATTTAAATGTCAATCCATTTAGTGGATGATTCACAGTGTTATTCAGCGGTTCGACCAAATTTGATGCGTAAGGATTGCCCAATGTTTTGAAGTTCCACACTGTGCTCCAATCACTTTCACCACCAACATTGACTGCTTTTACTCTCCAGTAATATTGTGAGTAATTGGAAAGATTTGGTAACAACTTAGTTGTATCTGTCAGAGTCGAATCATTCACAACAAATGAAGTGAATAAGCTGTTGGTCGATACCTGAAGTTTATATTTCTCCACTCTTAGAGACTTATTCCACTTGGCAGTTATTGGATTCAGTAAACCTTTTGAATCATTCAACGGTGTTGCCAAAACAGGTATAGTTGGTTTTTCAATTATTGTCGTAAACTTCCAGGAGTTTGACCAGTCTCCCCAACCCGTTTGATTCTGAGCTCTCACTCTCCAGAAATATTTGGTCAGGTAACCCATTCCATTTACAATTCTGGAAGTATCAACCAAAGTTGAATCATTAACAAACAGAGTTCCAAATAACGAATCAGTTGAAATCTGGAATTGATATTTTTGAATCGTTTCTATTCGTTCTTGAGCCTTGTTCCACTTGAAAGTTAATCCATTTAGTGGATGATTGACAGAGGCATCCAATGGAGTTATCAGATTCGATGCATAGGGGTTGCCTAAAGTTTTGAAGTTCCAAACTGAACTCCAGTCACTCTCGCCACCTATGTTAACCGCTTTTACTCTCCAATAATATTGTGAGTAGTTTGCCAAGTTTGGTAACAATTTTGTTGTATCTGTTAGAGTTGAATCATTCAGAATCAACGAAGTAAATAGGTTGTTGGTAGATACTTGAAGTTTATACTTCTCGACTCTCTGGGACTTGTTCCATTTAGCTGTTATCGGGTTCAATAAACCCTTTGAATCATACAATGGTGTCGCCAAAACAGGAACCGTTGGTTTTTCGATTATGGTTGTGAACTTCCAGGCTTCAGACCAGTCTCCCCAACCTGTTTGATTTTGTGCTCTAACTCTCCAGAAATATTTAGTGTAGAAGCCCATTCCATTTATGATCATGGATGTATCGATCAAAGTTGAATCATTTATAAACAGAGTTCCGAATAATGAATCGGCTGAGATCTGTAGTTGATATTTTTGAATCGATTCTATTCGTTCCTGGGCTTTTGTCCACTTGAATGTTATTCCGTTTAACGGGTGGTTTAAAGTGTTGTTCAGTGGAGCAACCAAATTGGATGCGTAAGGATTTCCTAAAGTTTTGAAATTCCAAACATTGCTCCAATCACTTTCACCACCAACATTAACTGCCTTTACTCTCCAATAATATTGAGAATAGTTTGCAAGATTTGGTAATACCTTTGTTGTGTCTGTGATTGTCGAATCATTAAGGATGAATGTAGTAAACAAGTTGTTGGTAGAAACTTGAAGTTTATACTTTTCAACCCTTAAGGATTTATTCCACTTTGCAGTTATAGGATTCAGTAAGCCTTTTGAATCATTCAACGGTGTCGCCAAAACAGGTATAGTTGGTTTTTCAATAATAGTGGTAAACCGCCATGTGTTCGACCAGTCTCCCCATCCTGTTTGATTCTGAGCTCTCACTCTCCAGAAGTATTTGGTCAGGTAACCCATTCCATTTACGATCCTGGAGGTATCAATCAAAGTTGAATCATTAACAAACAGAGTTCCAAATAACGAATCAGTTGATATTTGTAACTGATATTTTTGAATCGTTTCTATTCGTTCTTGTGCCTTTGTCCATTTGACTGTCAAACCATTTAGTGGATGATTGGCAGAGGCATCCAATGGAGTTAACAGATTTGAGGCATACGGATTACCCAAAGTCTTGAAGTTCCAAACCGTACTCCAGTCACTCTCTCCACCAATATTAACAGCTTTTACTCTCCAGTAATATTGCGAATAATTGGCGAGCGTCGGTAATAGTTTAGTCGTATCTGTAAGTGTTGAATCATTCACGATAAATGATGTAAACAAGGTGTTAGATGATACTTGAAGTTTATACTTCTCAACCCTGATTGATTTATTCCATTTAGCTGTTATCGGATTCAATAAACCCAAAGAACTATTCAAAGGTGATGCCAAAACAGGGATACTTGGTTTTTCAATTATTGTTGTAAACTTCCAAGTCTCCGACCAATCTCCCCATCCTGTTTGATTCTGAGCTCTGATCCTCCAGAAGTATTTGGTCAAGTAACCAAGTCCGTTGACTATCCTTGAAGTATCAATTAAAGTAGTGTCATTGATAAAGAAAGAACCAAAAAGTGAGTCAGTAGAAATTTGTAATTGATACTTCTGAATAGTTTCAATCCTTTCCTGTGCTTTTGTCCATTTGAAGGTTAAACCTGTTACTGGTTGATTTACTGATTGATTTGCAGGTTGCAATTGTGTTGATGCATATGGATTGCCGAGCATCTTAAAAGTCCACCCGGTAGTCCAATCACTGTAACCTCCGATATTAGTGGCTCTAACTCTCCAGTAATAACGGGTATTTGGTAACAATGGAGCAATGGTACTTGAATAGATTTTCAAAGTATCAAATGTTTCACCGGAGAAAAATACCTGATCAAAAGCCTCTGTTCTTGACAATTGAATAGCATATTTCTCTACCCGTTGAGACTTATTCCATTTGAAAGTAACAGGATCAATCAGGCCAAGCGTATTATTAGCCGGAATTACCATGACCGGAACAGTTGGCTTTTCAACTATGGTAGTGAACTTCCAGGTTGCCGACCAATCTCCCCATCCCGTTTGATTTAGTGCTCTTACTCTCCAGAAATATTTGGTCAGGTAACCCATTCCATTTACAATTCTGGAGGTATCAATCAAAGTAGAATCATTTACAAACAGAGTTCCAAATAACGAATCAGTTGATATCTGGAATTGATATTTCTGAATCGTTTCTATCCGTTCTTGTGCCTTTGTCCATTTGAAGGTTAAACCATTTAACGGATGATTCACAGAAGCATCCAATGGGGCTGAGAGATTTGAAGCATATGGATTACCTAAAGTCTTGAAGTTCCATACGGTACTCCAGTCACTCTCACCACCAACATTAACCGCTTTTACTCTCCAATAGTATTGTGAGTAATTGGCGAGGATAGGCAGAATCTTTGTCGTATCAGTTACCAAAGAATCATTCAGAATAAACGAAGTAAACATGTTATTGGTTGATACTTGCAACTTGTATTTCTCAACTCTCAGAGACTTATTCCATTTAGCCATGATGGGATTCAATAAACCCAAGGAATTATTCATAGGAGTTGCTAAAACAGGAACCGTTGGCTTTTCAATTATTGTAGTAAACCGCCATATATTTGACCAGTCTCCCCATCCCGTTTGATTCTGAGCTCTTACTCTCCAGAAATATTTGGTCAAATAACCCATGCCATTTACAATCTTCGAAGTATCTGTAAGAGTAGAATCGTTAATAATAAATGAAACAAACAAAGAATCCGTAGAAAGTTGGAATTGATATTTCTGAATTGTCTCAATTCGCTCTTTTGCTTTTGTCCACTTGAATGTCAATCCATTTAATGGCTGGTTTAAAGAGGCATCCAATGGAGTTAACAGATTTGAGGCATATGGATTTCCCAAAGTTTTGAAGTTCCAAATCATGCTCCAATCACTTTCACCACCTACATTAATTGCCTTTACTCTCCAATAATATTGCGAATAATTCGCGAGGTTAGGAAGAACCTTTGAAGTATCTGTCAGAGTCGAGTCATTAAGAATAAATGAAGTAAACAAGTTGTTAGAAGATACTTGTAGTTTATACTTTTCAACTCGAAGAGATTTGTTCCACTTAGCAGTTATCGGATTTAGTAAACCTTTTGAATCATTCAAAGGTGTTGCCAAAACAGAGATTGTGGGCTTTTCGATTATGGTCGTAAGCTTCCATGTTTCAGACCAATCTCCCCATCCTGTTTGATTCTGAGCTCTCACTCTCCAAAAATATTTGGTCAGGTAACTCATACCACCGACTATCCGGGATGTATCTACCAAAGTAGTGTCATTTATAAAAGTTGTGGCAAACAAAGAATCAGTCGATAATTGCAATTGGTATTTTTGAACCGTTTCAATTCTCTCCAAGGCCTTTGTCCATTTGAATGTCAATCCATTTAGTGGATGATTGACTGAACTATTTTGCGGTTCGATCAAATTGGGAGCATATGGATTGCCCAGGGTTTTGAAGTTCCACACGGTACTCCAGTCACTCTCTCCACCAACATTAACCGCTTTTACTCGCCAATAGTATTGAGAGTAATTGACTAAGTTTGGCAATAACTTTGTTGTATCTGTAAGCGTTGAATCATTCAGAATGAATGAAGTAAACAGGTTATTCGTTGAAACCTGAAGTTTATACTTTTCCACTCGAAGTGACTTGGTCCATTTGGCTGTGATCGGGTTCAATAAACCTTTTGAATCATTCAATGGCGTTGTCAAAACAGGTGTCGTTGGTTTTTCAATAATAGAGATGAAGTTCCGGGTTTCCGACCAATCACCCCAACCGGTTTGGTTTTGAGCTCTTACTCTCCAAAAGTATTTAGTCAGGTAACCCATCCCATTTACAATTTTTGATGTATCAGTCAATGTAGTGTCATTTATAAAAAATGAAACAAACAATGAATCAGTCGAAAGTTGGAATTGATATTTCTGAATTGTTTCAATCCGTTCTTGAGCCTTGTTCCACTTGAAATTCAATCCACTTATTGCCTGGTTTACAGAATTGTTTGTTGGTTCAATCAGATTTGTTGCATACGGATTACCCAAAGTTTTGAAGTTCCAGACTGTACTCCAGTCACTCTCACCACCAATATTAACAGCTTTTACTCTCCAATAATATTGTGAATAGTTTGTAAGATCCGGCAGAAGTCTTGTCGTATCTGTAAAAGTTGAATCATCCACAATAAATGATGTAAACAAGTTGTCGGTAGAAACTTGAAGTTTATACTTTTCGACCCTTAGGGATTTATTCCACATTGCCGTAATCGGATTTAATAAACCTTTGGAATTGTTCAATGGGGTCGCCAAAACAGGTATTGTTGGTTTTTCTATTATTGTGGTAAACCGCCACATATTTGACCAGTCTCCCCAACCCGTCTGATTCTGGGCTCTAACTCTCCAGAAATATTTGGTCAGGTAACTAAATCCATTTACAATCTTTGATGTATCAGTAAGTGTAGAATCATTAACTAATGTAGTAGAAAACAAAGAATCAGTTGATATCTGCAATTGATATTTCTGAATCGTTTCGATTCTTTCCTGTGCTTTTGTCCATTTGAATGTTAATCCATTTAATGGCTGATTGACAGAGGCATCCAATGGGGTTAACAGATTTGAAGCATAAGGATTACCCAATGTCTTAAAGTTCCAGAGGCTACTCCAGTCACTCTCACCACCAACATTAACAGCTTTCACTCTCCAATAATATTGTGAGTAGTTCGCGAGTGTTGGTAATATCTTTGTTGTGTCAGTGATTGTGGAATCATTGACAATGAATGAACCAAACAAACTGTCAGTAGAAATCTGAAGATTGTACTTCTCAACTCTGTCTGATTTGTTCCACTTTGCAGTAATCGGATTCAATAAACCTTTTGAATTGTTCAAAGGTATTGCCAAAACAGGAATAGTCGGTTTTTCAATAATTGTTGTAAAATCTCGATACGGTGAAAATGGTCCCCAACCGGTCTCGTTTTTCCCGCTTACTCTCCAGTAATACTTCGTTAAATACTGCAGATTGTCGATATACTTCAAGGTATCAACCACCGTAGAGTCATTCAGAATAAAGTTTGTTGAAGTGGTGTCTTTTGTGACCTGAATATGAAAAAATTCGTTGCTGTTTATTAAAGCCGGCTTTTGCCAGGTTAACTTTAGTGTATTAATAGGCTGGTTAACTGCCCCGGGTGCCGGATTGATAAGAGTTATAACATCATGAACTCTTAGAGTTCTGAATTTAAATGGAGCAGCCCAGTAACCCTGTCCACCTCTGTTAATTCCTGCTACGCGCCAGTAGTAAGTTACAAAAGGATTCAACTGCGGTGAGTTTAAAATTGTATCCGTTAAAACTGAGTTGATCACGGTGGATTGAAAAGTGCTGTCAGTTGAAACCTGGACTCTATAGGATGAAGAAAAAATGTTTTTTGACCATGCCAGTTTTTGAACAGGGACTAATATCTTTGAATTGTTTTCAGGATAGACCAAACCAATCGGCTCTGTTGGCACAGGAAGGTCTATTACATTTAGATTTAGCGAGGTAAATGGTGCCGAACCAAATGTTCCATCACCCTCAACAATTGAGAAACCTGTTTGTAATAACTCCGGAATACTGTTTTTTCTGCTGTAATATTTAATTTTAATTGAGTCACCTTCAATAAATCCCGGCAATCCATTCCCCGGATCCTCGCCCCAGGCAATTCCGTTATACTTCCCTGTGTCTCCAATAGCAACCGAACCAACACATAGTTCACCATCGAAAAATCCAATTTCATCACCCGTTACAATCGAATTGTTGAACTTCACTGAGTCTAAAACTATTCTATAAGGTTTACCCGTCGGCGCAACACTCCCAAGGAAATTAGTATATCCGAGTCCTCGCAATGGAATTCTTAGATTTGGACTGTTTTGTGAATTGTTGACAAAATTCACATAACTGTCATACATCAGGATCGACTTGGGGCTAAATCTTAATTCAACTGGAACACTTCCACCCACAGGAATTATAAAATTGCTTTTATTGGAGGAGAAAATAGTGGGCATCGAAAAGTCAACTGCAGAAACATTTATTTCCGATGTTCCATCATTCCTGAAAACAAGATTCACCTTTGTTGTGTCATTCAGTTTAGTCTGCGAGAAGGTGATCTTTGATGTATCAACGGAGAGGAGCGGTACTCCGGCAGGAATGCCAAATCCCGTTACTTTTACATTAATATTGGGGAAATACGGGTCATTAGAATTAAAAGTCATGTTCCCATCGTAAGGAACCGCTGCAGTTGGGGTAAACTTTAAGTTAATAATCTTACTCTGTCCCGCTTCTATCAGAGTGGACACCGGTGTTGCACTAAAAACGCCATTACTACCGTAAATATTATTCACAACAAGTGTCGTCATTCCATTATTATAGACCGTTATCGTATCGGTTTTATTGTCTCCAAGGTTAACCGTGCCAAAATTTACTTCGGTTCTACTCAATTGAATAACAGGTTCTTTGTACGATCTGATTGCAAGATTAGCTGCTGAGAAACTGCCTGAACCAAAAAGCCCGTTGCCGGTCAACCAGGTAGTCGATGGAGAAAATAAAAATTTACTCCCATACGCAGTTCCATAAACTTTGAACTTGATCGAGTCTCCATCGGAGAAGCCCGGCATTTCTGGATCACTATTTTTCTTCCAGGCTGTAAGCTGTAGAGGAAAACTACCTGTGAATATGCCCACTCCTACGCACAGTTCACCATCAAAAACCGCTACTTCATCGCCCGTTGATAGAGAAAAATTGTCAATTGCGACATTATTCAGTATGATTGTGTATGGAAGACCTGTGGGGATTACGGGATTAAAGTATCCTGTAAATCCCCTTCCCTGAAGATTAACATTCAGTGAGGAATTGTTGGCAGAGGTATTATAAATGGTTAAGTTACCAGCCTGCTGTACATTGTTAGTGGGAGTGAATGTTACCGTGATGCTTTTTGATCTACCGGCAGCAATTGAAAAATTCTTTTCAGAGACCGTGAATGTGTTGTTGTTCGACAGAATGTTGGAAACAGTAAGAGTTGCATTCCCGTTGTTCTTGATGATCATTGTTTGAGTGGCAATTTGACCAACCGGTACATTTCCAAAATCCAGGGAAACGGGGGTTACTTCGATTATCGCATTTTGTACCGTGAGCCCCTGACCGGTGAAAGGTACGGATTTAACCGGAGAATCGGGATCATCGCTGCTTATATTGATATTTCCTGTGTAAGGTTGAGCGATTGAGGGTGAAAAAGTTAAATTCACCGTGACGCTCGAATTTGGAGCGACTAATGAATTGTACCCACCTATCGAGATGTTGCCACTTGCGGAAACTATCTGCGAAATTGTAAGGTCAGCGTTCCCATTGTTCGTGATCGTAACGGTTTTCTGACTGTTTTGCCCGATATTAACAGCACCAAACTCAACCGTTTGAGGAGAGATTTGAATTACAGGTTTTAGCCCCGTGGTTGCTGTCAGAGTCACAACGCTGTAAATTCCGTTACCAAAAGTGCCGTTACCCAAACTGAAAGTTAAATTAGCCTTAACCTCTTTCCAGATTCCATAACTTTGAACCCATATCTTAACCTTGATGGAGTCACCAACTGTAAATCCGGGTAAGCCATAAGCGTCATTTTTCTGCCAAACGACAACATCGATATTGGTCATACCGTTTTGTGAGACCACTGTAGATCCAACACACAGGGTGTCATCAAAAAACGCGATCTCCTCACCCGCCCTGATCTGTCTTCCATCCACTGTGGCGTTGGAAACAATTATATGATAAGGCAAACCTGTTGAATTTACAGGAGTAAAATGCCCTTGAGCGAAGATCAATGCATTGATAAAAACCAGGAAAAATGCAATTTTTTTCATATCAAACCTATTCGTTCATCGAACTATTATAAATTTCTCAAAAATTGATCTCTCCCCGAGATCAATTTGAAGTACATATTCACCAACAGGAAGTCGTGAATATGAACTTATCTTAAATTCAGCTACATTTGAAGAGAGTTCAGTGAAAAATTCATCCACTAACTCACCCAAAATTGAAAATATCTTTATTCTGCAGGTACCTCTCTCGGAACCTGTAAACTTCATGGTAAACTCACCGGAGTTCGGATTTGGAAAGATATCAACCTTAAGGTCGAATCTTTCCGGTTTTTCAGTCTCAACTCCTGCAGGTTCATCATAGTTAAGTGAAACAACCGAGTAGGTACCTGAACCAAATGTACCATTGCCCGTGGTTATCACACTTGAAAATTGGAATAATTTACCGGGAGATGGAAGATAGCCGTAAAATTTCATTGAGTCACCAATGGAAAATCCGGGAAGAGCGAGGCTGTTGTTGCCTTGCCAGGTTATTATGGAACCGGTCAGGGTATCCGAGATTACCATAGCACCAACACAGAGTGTATCATCAAACACGGCTATTTCAGTCCCCATAGCAGGTGGTAAGCCATTTATTGTGATCTGATTAATGATCACGATATATGGCAGTCCCGTTGGTGCCACGGGACTGAAATAGCTCTGTGCGAACAAAGAAATGCTAAAAAGCCAGAAGGACAAAAGTCTTTTCATTTTGTTATTACTTTAACAAAATGGCTTTTTTAACTTCTCTATATTTCTCTGTTTCAAACCTGATCAGGTAAACTCCGGAAGGAACAGTGAAGCCACTGTTATCCCTGCCGTCCCATTCTACTGAGAACCTTCCCGGTTTGTAGTCAACATTATTAACGATTGTCCTGATACTCTCACCCAGTAAATTATAGACCACAAGAGAAACCTTTGAATTCTCAGGAAGATCAAATCTAAGAGTAGTAGAAGGATTAAATGGATTTGGATAATTATTGTAGAGCAAAAATCTATCCGGAATAAGTGCCGATTCTGAACTCAGTTTCACTGATGAAAAAGCTGTACCCATGAATACTTCTTCACTCTTTGAACCAAATGCCGGAATCAGTTCATGCTCAGAATCTGTCTCCTTGCTGAAAAGCTTAAAGGAAATTTTATTGCCAGCCTTAAAGCCGGGAAGACCAGCCTCTTCATTTCCACCCCATGCTATCACATGGTTTTGAACATCCGGTTGCCATACTGAGGCACCCACACAAACACCACCATCATAAACGGCGATCTCATCACCCTCGGTGGGCTTTGTTTTTCCAAGGTTGAGGCTGCCAATGGCGATCACATAGGGAAGTCCTGTTGTCTCAACCATGAAATGGACAGATTGCTTCTGAATGAGTTTTGGCTTATTTTTTGCCAATAACGCAGGAATTGCAGGGTATCTAAAGCTAAACGAAACCGATGAATCTGAATACATCTGGTATCCACTACCCGGTAAAAGGTTTCCGATTGTGTTAAGATTTAGAGAAGGTATCCAAACTCCACCCTTATCATCCTGAACTATCTTCACTCTGTTATAGATCGATGCAAATGCATACTCGATCGCCATGGGAGTACTATACAAATAAGCGATGGAATTGAATCTGTTCTTCTCAATGAACAAAGGATAATTTGTCGATTCAATCTCAACACCCTCAACATTTAATAAAACTGAATCCGTAACAAACACATGGTATCCTTCAGTGATATCGATGTTACCAATCGTGTTGATATTGTACTGAGGTATAAATGCCGAACCGTTATCTTCATAGGCAATTTTTAACGAAGGAATATTCCCAAAAAACGAAGTGGCGGCGACATCCCTCGGAAGAAGGAATGACGAAATCAGATTGAACTTGTTTTTTGTCAATAAGATTTTTTCGTTGGAGTAAATAGAACCAAAAAGATCTACAGCAGCGAATGCACCATCAAATAAATGATCGCTACCTTTTAATAAGGTTGTATTCAAAAATGAATAACGATTTGTAGAAAGTTGCCATGTTTTGATGATCAGTGTGTCACCTTCGACAAAACCTGAACCGCCATCTACTCCGTAACCTTTTATGATTATCGGGAACTGGCCCGTGAACTTTGCAGCACCAACACACAGATTGCCACTGTAAATAGCTATCTCATCTCCCGTGCTTAGGTTCATTCCATCTATGTTAGCGGAATTAACCACCAGATAAAATATTTTTGGTGTTGCGGGTACAGGTGTAAACTTTACGGGAGTGAGATTACTCATGTGACCTAACCCAACTATCTGTAAAGCATTAACCTTGAACTCCGGCTCGTTGTTACCGTTGTTTTGAATTAGAAGATCACCGTATCGTACTCCATCAACTGAACCGTTAAAGTTAAACTGAACATTTCTGTTGCCTTCCGGTATGATCATACCTGTGGTATCAGAAACCGAGATATATGGATTATCAAAAGGAGTTTTGAAGCTAAAGTTAACATCCCTGTTTCCATGATTCAAGAACTCTGCTGTTTTCTGAACATTACTGTTTAATTCCTGAATCGCTACAACATATCTACTTGTCGAGAATGCAGCGACACCGGGTTTAACAGTTATAGATTCAGACAGGTTGCTTTCAGTGTTACCGTACACCGCTTTAACCGCAAAAACATAGTTTACATTATTGGTCAATCCTTCAATCGTCACCGAAGCTCCGGCGAACTGATCTGTAACTGTCCATGAAGTGGCACCCTCAGTTTTATAAAAAGCCTTAAAACCGGTCAGGGTATCTGTGGGCTCAACTGTCCATGAAAGATAAACCTTAGAATTACCCGTGGAATCCGCCTTCAGATTTTTTGGTACAAAGCCGAAGTTATAAAAATATGCTCCAATATCCGAAATTGTTCCGTCAGGATCCATTCTTTCTGGGTCACCCGCGTTGATCAATGGTGAGTTACTTGTTAAATGGAAATCAAGGGAATCACGGTTCACGAATAATGGATTAACAAAGATGTTATTATAAACATCACTCGGTGTGCCATTGACATTCACTGTTGATATCTGTCCCAAAACGGGTGGTAATCCCGGTCCTGAAAAATTGTTGGTATTGTTAAAGAAATTGTTGAAAGAAATATTCGTTAATTGGCTCTCTGCTTGAAGCCCTGTACTAAATCCCTGGATTGTGTTACCAAAAATTGCAGGATTTGTAAGATTACTGAGCAAAATACCTGTTCCAGTACTATCAGCTATTAGAGTATTGTTTAATATCTCTTTAACCGATGAATTTGACAATTCCATTCCTTTGCCACTACCTGCCAAATGGATATCGTTATTTAGAATGGAATTGTTAACACCTGTTGTACAAATGATTGCATTGCTGAGTACAGACATCCGATTATTCGTAAATGTACACCCCCCATTTAATTCAACTGCCCATATATCGGAATAATTGAATGCAATATTGATTTTATTCTCAGAGATGTATGCGTTTGTCGTCTTAATCGCTCTTAAATAATAATTACTGCTAATGATATTCCCAACAATTGATGCAACATCATTTTGATCCTGATATATCGCGGAACCATTACCTCCTTTATGTTTGATTTTCATATTGTTATATGCAATCCTGGAACTTCGAGCATAGATAATCATGTAAAGATTGTTGCAATCAACGTAGATCTCGTTACTATCAATTATTGAAATATTTACAGTAATTAAATAATCAATCGAGTATACTTGATTTGATATTATATTATTTTTGCGAATAACTGATTTGCTATTGACACCATGATTGTAAATTGCAGAAATTATTGTGCTATTAGTGTCTGCTGTTATTTTATTTTTATAGATGTATGCATTGTTAGTACCACCAAAATATATGCCATATTTGCTATATTTTGCAATAGAATTCTCAATAATTTGGATGTTCGATCCATTACGAACATCAATGCCGAACTCATTCACTTCCAAACTATTTCCAATAATTTCAGAGAATTCAACAAAATTACCATTGATACCGCTATAAGGTCTCCCTTTTATATCATTATAATTAATTTGAGAGCTGTCGGATTTGTCAATGGACATTGCAGCTGATCTACTTCCCGTATTAATAATATTGTAATTAAACTGAGAAGCCTTGGAAACAGGTGCAAAGATTCCAATGCCTTTAATTAACTGGATATTATTATAATTGATTCTCAAATCACGCGAATTTTCAAAAAATACACCAGATGCATCAGTAACCATATCGCTAAAATTGCAATGCTCAATTATTGTTCTATTGGCATAATTTCCATAAATCCCATTAGTGGCAAATTTGTAATTGGCATACCTTACAACACTACCTGGTGCATTTAGGATAATTGATCCCCAATCTCCAGGTCTGTTAACGGTTTTACCTGATGTAAATTCAATCCTTGACAAGGAATCTCCATCCGCAATTAACACTCCGTTAACAGTCAAATTAAAATTATCAGTAAACTTAACAAGTGTCCCTTTTTCAATGAAGAGGGTATCACCAGCATTTACTGTCAGGTTACCTGTTATATTATATGCACTTGTATTGAGCCAATGCCCGGAAACTGTCCCGGAAACAAAAACTGAAAATCCTCTTCTAAGTAAAACAGAATCGAGCAGTGTATTCTCTGTCAGGATCTTTTCAGGAATAGTAGAGGGTTGCCAGCCTTCTTTTTTCATGTTGATGTTGTAAATACCCGCTGATGGTACAAATCTGTAATTTCCATTGGCATCTGTATAGACAGTATCCCGTTTAATTGGTGAAGGGGATGTCCTCTCAAACTCAATCATTATTCCGGCGAAGTTTGAAGTATCCTTCAGACTTGCTTTTCCCTTAACAAGAACATATCCCACAGCATCACTCATTACACTTTTTTCATCGGAGACAAACAAAAATGTTGATCCGCCTGTATAAGTTATTGTTGCACCAATTCGGTAGTAGAAAACATCTCCTTCGGAAACATTTTCATCCACAAAACTATTTGCGGTATCACTTAAATTCGTTAAAAGATTACTCTGCGATACATATGGAGTAGCAGACCTGTAAACTCCCAAACCCGAAATTGTGCCATTCACCAATTGTGGGTCATCCCAATTTAGAACGATTTTCCCCAAAGAATTGGAGTTCCCGTTTAACCGAGAATATTGCTGAATGAGGGTCACATTAAAGGAGTGTAATTGTGTCGGAGCTAATCCCGGTGAACGGGTAATATTTGTACCGTCAGTACCTTCAATATAATATTCAACCAGAGTTCCAAGAGGCTGTGCAGGTATCTGGGTACCAAATATCCGACCGGTAGAGTTTGTCATAGTCAGTTCGGTAAAGCTACCGCCATTTAATTTGTAGTATAACTTGGCAGTCACAGGGTTACTTACAGGAGAATATACCTCCGCATCAATTTGATAGGGTGTTGAGGTGTTCGCAGTATTTCCAATTGCCTGATGGGCAACGGATACCCAGATGTAATAAGGATAGGCTCCAATATCTGAGATCGTGTTATCGGGATCAAGAATTGTAGGGTCACCAGCATTTATCATTCTGGAAGTACTGCTCAGATGATAATTACTGTCAGGATCGACAAAACCAGGATCCAATACAACATTTTTGTAAATATCAGAAGAATCACCGTTGGCATTTTGATCAACAAGTTCTCCAATGAGAGGCGGCATAGCCGAACCACTGAATTTCGCACCTTTTATCCGCCACCAGTTGTTGTGAAGAATATTAAAATTCTGCAGACTGTTATCAGAATAAATTCCCTGACTGAACCCCTGTATTAAGTTGTTCTTCACAACAGGAGTTGAAGTATTTGTCAGGTAAAATCCATAGTCTCCACCCGGGGTCGGTGGTTCATTCCGTCTGATGATTGTATTATTTACAAATTCACCGTTCGTTTGATTATCAAGCTTAATTCCATTATCAGACTCAGTTGTGAACAGATTCTTGCTTACCGTAAGTTTTGATTGATTTGAGAAGAGAATTGTACCCAAACAATTAACAGTATTGGATTCTATTTTTACCTCATATCCCGATGAAGAATTGTAAAACCCATTATATACATTTGATACCACATTTTCAAAGATGAGATTCTTAGCATATAGGGTTGAAAAAGCAGTACCTTTCAAACTCTCTTTGGCACCAATTCCCGTTATGCTGTTATTGGATACAGAAGTGTACCAACTCATTATGCCATGAGCCTGATTTTGGAGTTCTATCGTGTTGCCTTGAATTGTGTTATTTGATGGACCACCTGAAATACTTTTAATTGCGAATGAAGCATTGACTTCGTTAGCTGGGTAATAATCAAATACATTGATTTTAATAAAATTGTTCTTTGTACTACTTTCTCCCTCAGAAATAATCCCATAGCACATATAATTTCCGGCATTCTCGACAATAACTGTGTTATTTTCAATAATCGAACTACCTGATATTATCCCTCTCTGAAAATTTTCTCTACTGTTGCTTTTTAAGACAATAGAATTATTGCTAATTTTTCCATGTCCATAAATTCCTACCTTTCCCCCTGGTAACATAAAATCCGATGTTAGTCTATTACCATCTATGATCGAATTCGTCACTGCTCCCATATTCTCAGTAATTCCATTAGTTACGAAACCTGTTATCACATTGGATGAAATGTTGTATTGACTGCCTTGAGCACTAATTCCTGTAGTTGCACCATTGATAGTGTTAAAACGAATGTAAGTCGTGTCAACGGCATCCATTTTCACAATCAGAATTCCAGTTATTGGTTTCCCACCAATAATATTACTGTCCACTCGAGTACTTCTGCGACCATCGGTGCTAATTGCTGCGTAATTATACGGCCCGAATACATTGTTGTTCGTAATTGTGCAACCCTCGCCCCCTGTAGCAATTCCATAAGCACCTTGGGTCAAAATCTCACAATTTTTTATAGTTAAATAATTTGAGTTGTTAAAGTATAATCCGCCAACAGATGAGTTACTAAGAGTTCCCCACATTTTAATATTCTCAAAATTGGCATTATTCATGTTGGAACCGAGTATGCCTGAAGTGGCAAAATCATAGTCTATAAATTTTAATGAATGGTATGGCTCCCCGGTTATTACGATGTTCTTCCAATCTCCGGGCTGAGGTGATGTCTCAGCACTGGTGAACTTTATTCGCTGAGTTGCTGTACCATTGGCTGTGAGTCTTCCATTGCAAGTTAGCCCTGTGTTTTTTTGGAATTTAATTCGGACACCTGGTTGGATATTAAGCGTTGCTGAAACAGGAACTGTTATATCACCTGTAACTACATACACGAAGTTCCTGGTCCATGTACCGGAAACAGCTCCGCTTACATACTGTATTTCTCCAGGGATGAGAGTGACATCCGCCAAGATAGTATCCTTAGCTAAAGCAAGCCCACCAAGTTCCTCAAAAACATAACCAGGTTTACTCCATTCGACAAGGTAATACCCCGGAGCGATGAGCTTCGAGTAACTGCCATCGGTTAGGGAGGTGGTTGAATCTTTAAATATTTTTCCGGGCAGGGTGTAAAATTTTACTGATACACCAGCATGGGAGCCGGATGGAAGGTTGTCTTCGAGAAAAACATTTCCCGAAACTTTATAAGAAGACTGTGAATAAGTAGTATTATTGATTAATAATGTAATAATCAATAATATTACTGATAATATTCGTATAATTACAGATTTCATACGCGCCTCAAATAAAAAAGTATGTAAATTGTTTGCAATGGGTCATTAAAAATGATTTAGGAAAATCGATAAGGCTTAAACTAAAAACATTTAGGGTAAAATACAAGTACTTTTCGACCAAATTTCTGAAATATCGAACAATATTGAAAAATACTTCATTGAAAATAATTACTGCTTTTTATTATTCTATTTATGAATTATTTTGAGTTTTAATCAATTTCTCCCTTTAAAACAAAAAAAGCTGCCCATTTTAGGACAGCTTTTTTTAATTATTAATGGGAACCGATTTAAGCAGTATCACGAGTAATCATCTAACAAAAAATCCGTGAAATCCGTCCAATCCGTGTCATCCGCGTTCCCTTTCCCTATCAAATCCGCATCCTATCAAACCGTAGTCTCCAACCTACCCCATAACCAAAGCCATGATGGCCTTCTGAACATGGAGTCTGTTTTCAGCTTCGTCAAAGACGATTGAATTGGCTGAGTCAACTACTTCGTTGGTTACTTCTTCTTCGCGGTGTGCCGGGAGGCAGTGCATGAAGAGATAATCATCTTTTGCGTTTGAGACGAGTTTGTTGTTTACCTGGAAACCGGTGAAGCGTTGATTTCTTTCCTGTGCTTCTTTTTCCTGTCCCATGCTTGCCCAAACATCTGTGTAGATGATATCAGCATCTTTACATGCTTCAACTGGGTCGTTGGTGATAAGAACTTTGCCTCCCATGTAGGCTGCATTTTTCTTTGCATTTTCAACAATCCAGCCCTGTGGTTCGTAACCTTGTGGTGAAGCACATGCGATATCCATTCCAACTTTGGAACATCCGTTAAGAAGTGAATGAGCCATGTTGTTTCCATCACCAACGTAAGCAAGTTTCAGACCCTGCAAATTTCTTCTCTTTTCGAGGATGGTGAAAAGATCGGTCATAACCTGACATGGATGGAGAAGATCGGTAAGTCCGTTGATAACCGGAATAGAACCATATTTTGCAAGTCCTTCAACATCTTCATGTTTAAAGGTTCTGATCATGAT
>Ga0209570_1000936_pt1 | contig 21382 bp, 17 predicted proteins | sample EBPBio172007_DNA_FD_185861 | JGI IMG/M metagenome (GOLD analysis project Ga0209570, IMG submission 185861) | Wastewater treatment Type I Accumulibacter community from EBPR Bioreactor in Madison, WI, USA - Reactor 1_9/17/2007_ DNA (SPAdes)... | ecosystem: Engineered > Bioreactor > EBPR >... | reverse complement strand
GACATGGACAAGGGGGTCGAGCGCCTTGCAAGCGCCGTCCGCGCGGGCGAGCGGATCGCCATCTTTGGAGACTACGACGTCGATGGCGCCTGCTCGGCGGCGCTGCTCGGGCAGTATCTGCGCCATTTCGGCCTCGAACCGCTGATCCATATCCCCGATCGCCTTACCGAGGGCTACGGCCCGAACATCGACGCGATCCGCGCGCTGAAGGAGCGGGGGGCGAGCCTCCTCGTCTGCGTCGATTGCGGCACCTCCGGGCACGGGCCGCTCGCCGAAGCCGCGCGCCTCGGCATGGACGTGCTGGTGCTCGACCACCATCAGGCGCCCGAGCATCTGCCGGTGGTCCGCGCGCTGGTGAACCCGAACCGGCTCGACGATCTGTCGGGGCTCGGCCATCTCTGTGCGGCGGGCGTGGTGTTTCTGGTGCTTGTGGGGCTGAACCGGGCGCTACGCGCTCATCGTCATGATATTCCTGATCTTATCGCCGGGCTCGATATCGTCGCGCTGGCGACGGTCGCCGACGTCGTGCCGCTCACCGGCCTCAACCGCGCTTACGTCGCGCAGGGGCTGAAGATCATCCGCGCGCGCCAGCGTCCGGGGCTGGTGGCGCTGGCGGATGCCGCGCGGCTCGATGCCGAGCCGGAAGCCTGGCATCTCGGTTTTCTGCTCGGGCCGCGCATCAACGCCGGCGGGCGCATCGGCGACTCCGGCCTCGGCGCGCGCCTGCTGATGACCGATGACGCAAACGAGGCACGCGAGATCGCCCAGCGTCTCGATCACCTCAACCGCGAGCGACAGGCGGCGGAGGAGGCGATGCTCGCGGAAGCGGAGGAGGAGGCGCTGCGCCTCGTCGGCATGGACGAGCAGGATCGCGCGGTGCTGGTCGTCGCGGGGGAGAGCTGGCACCCCGGCATCGTCGGCATCGTCGCCGGCCGGCTCAAGGAGCGGTTCCGGCGGCCGAGTTTTGCCATCGCCATCGGCGAAGGGCAGGGGACCGGCTCCGGCCGATCCCTCACGGGCGTCGATCTTGGCGCGGCGGTGCGCGCGGCGGTCGAGGCAGGGGTTATCGCCAAGGGCGGCGGTCATGCCATGGCGGCCGGCATCACGCTCGCCCGCGATCGCATTGCCGCGTTTGCAGCCTTCCTCGAAGACCGGCTCGCGGTCGATGTCGCTGCCGCGCGCGAGGCGGATGCGCTGCTGATCGATGCCGCGCTGACCGCCGAAAGCCTGACGCCGGCCTTCGTCGCGGATCTCGCCCGTGCCGGCCCGTTCGGGCAAGGCAACCCGGAGCCGGTGATCGTCCTGCCGGCGCATCGCCTGCTCGATGTCCGCGCGTTGCGCGGCGGCCATCTCAAACTGACGCTCGCCAGCGGCTCCGGCGCGCGGGCCGAGGCGATGGCCTTCCGTGCCGCCGGCCGGCCGCTGGGCGAAGCTTTGCAGAAATGGCGCGGGCAGAATGTCCACCTCGCCGCCAACGCCGGACGCGACACCTGGGGCGGGCGCGAACGCGTCAGCCTGCGCGTGGTCGATATCGCCCGGCCGGATTGATCTAGGGCGTTTCGCGCGAACGGATCTGCTCGCGCAGGAAGATATAAAGCCCCGCCCCGACGATGATCGCCGAGCCGGTCAGCACGTTGTTCGCTGGCCAATCGCCGAAGAAGGCGTAGCCGAAGATCATCGCCCAGACGATGAGCGAATACTGGTAGGGCACCACCACCGCCGCCGGCGCGTACTTCAGCGAGCGGTTGACGCCCATGTGCGCGAAGGTCGCGACAATGCCGAGCAGTGACAGCCCGAGGAAATCGGCGAAGCTCGGGGTGTTCCAGCGGAACGGCGCGACCGCGAGGCCGAAGATCACCGCGCCCATCACCTGCCAGGAAACCAGCGTCACCTCGTTTTCGCCGGCAAGGAGGCGCGTCAGCACGTTCGAGCCGGCGAAGATGAAGGAGCCGGAAATCGCGATCAGCGCCGGCCAGCCAAGGCCGTCGCCGGTTGGCTTGAGGGCGATCAGCACGCCGATAAACCCGACGAGGATGGCGGACCAGCGCCGCCAACCGACCTTCTCCTTGAGAAACACCACCGCGAGGATCGTCACGAAGATCGGCGAGGCAAGGTAGAAAGCCACTGTATCCGCGAGCGGCAGATAGACCACCGCCCAGTAGAACAGCGCGGTCTCCGTCACCGAGCAGAACGCGCGCAGGGCGTGGATCCATGGCCGCTGCGGCTTGAAGATGGTAGCGAAACCGGTGCGGTATGCCGCCGGCGCCAGCATCAGGCTCGCCGCCAGCGAACGGATCAGCAGCAACTGCGCGACGCCATAGGTGCCGACCAGCCATTTGCCGAGCGTATCGTTGAGGGAAAACGCCAGCATCGCGGCCAGCATGAGGCCGATGCCTGCCAGCATGCGGTCTTTCGTCGGGTGGTTGTCGGGCACAAGCGAGCCTTCGAATAAGAGTTGCTCTCTGGAGAGCACGAACAGGCCGCTCCCGGCAAGCCTGTTCCGGGCGAAAGCGACTTTCTTGGCGGCAGCCGCATTTTTTCGGCCCAAGGGCGCTTGCCCCTCCGGGCGAAGCCCGCTAAGAGCGTGGCTCTCGCGCGGGCGCCCTTCGTCTATCGGTTAGGACGGCAGCCTTTCACGTTGCAAAGACGGGTTCGATTCCCGTAGGGCGCGCCACTTTTCCGAGAGCGTAAAATATCTAAACAAAACAACAGCTTGCGCTGACGGCGCGGGGCTCTTGTCCCCCACAGTATCCCCCAAACGGTCCCCCAAAATGCAGTCGCTATTGCGCTGGCGTAGTGGAAGCCTTTTCGCGATTCTTGGATTCGCTTGAGGGGCCGGAGGCCAGCGACCATCTACCAGCAAACATCCTTGCCAAACCGAAACTTATCAAAAAATATCATGAGGTTATGGGATTCACAGAAGGCGCTGGCCGTGCTCCAAAGACGGAGTTCAACCCGCAAGGAGACGGCAATGGTCCTTCAGTTCATTATTACCTTAGGCAGGCTCAAGCTGGGGCTCGAAAACGGTTGCCTGTTTGTCGAGACGGAATGGGTGGACGCTTGGATCGGGCGGTACGCTGGGTACTCGTTCCACAGAGGGTGAAGAGCAATCAACGGAGCCGATCTGCGAGCGCATCTTCTTGGGCGACAAGCCAGCGTGTGAAATCCATACCCCTGCCTACCCAAGCCTCCTCGTCGGTTCTCCTGAAGTCCTCTATCAAACTTTCAAGCCGCTCATTGAGCCGGGCATAGGCGGGCGTATTGAAGCCGAAACGGATTTGGATGGCTCCGACCGCCGTTTCCCGCCAACGCTGGCCGGTTGAAATTTCCAACATGATGGCTGCGATAGAGGCCGTGACAGCGAAGATGGCTGCCGTGTGCCTTTGATATTCAGGAGAATTGCGGGACTCCTCCGTCTCGTACCGGTCCAATTCATCGAATTTGTCCTGAGCAAACGCCGCGCACACGACCGCTGTCGCCAACGCGTCAGAGGCAGACATTGCCTTGCCTCCTGTCCGCTGGATTGCAATCAATCGGACCAAATTCTTTGCAGAGGAGAGTTCAGCCCCCTGCAAAGCAGGTTTCGGTTTCTTCCGCCAGAACATGTGTGATCCTGAAATATCCCCAGAGCAGCGACCCCAAGAGTGTGTCTGACAGAAGTGTGTGTCAAACCGACTGCTCGACCGGAGCGCCGCGCCAAAGCCGCTGGGTGGCGCAAACGAGGTCTGTGATTAAACATGACCAATTGGGCAGAGCCGCCTGTAAAGATACTTATAGAGGCTCTATGGAGGCCCCATAGGGGACTGTGAGCAGTACCACCTACACATACCCCTTACAGAACTCTTGAACAGAGATACCTGTAAGGGGTTCTGTAGGGAGCCTCTAGGAGGCTCTTAATGTGTCTCAGGCAGGTCTTGACCTGAAGGGATGGTCTCGCCCGCTGGCGGGGCCTCTCCGTCTCTCGCGGAGGCGAAGTCTACCCCGTAGGTTCTGGCAGAAAAATTTGAATGGGGCCCCTCTGACAGGGGCGCTTTTTTGAACTTCCCCCGGTGCCCCGTCTGCCCGGGATAACGGTCGCCTGAGGAGGGGCGCAGGGAGAGTCACACAGGCCCGCCAAGCCTTTCTGGCTACCACCCTAGCCGACCATCCGGCGGCGCCCCTAGGCGACTCTCTCTGAGTCATGGCGGGCCATTCGGGAAGGGGAGGCGCGATCAAATGAGTGGACCCCTGCGAGCGCGACGAGTCGAGGTAGTGTCCGCATGGGTATGGTCTAGCAGACAAGCGCAGATCCAACTGAAAGCCTGTCCGCAAGGGTTGACTTCAATTAACGGACAGCATAATCAACGGACACAATCCTTTCGGAAAGGAGGAGCTATGTCCCAGACCGTTCTCTATGCCCGCGTCTCGACAGCCGAGCAGACCGTCGAATTGCAGGAGCAGCAGGCCCGGGCTGCCGGCTTTTCCATTGACCTTGTGGTCGCCGACAAGGCCCAGAGCGGCCTTTCAACAGCCCTGAGAGATCGCCACGAGGGCCGGCGCCTGTTCGATCTCCTCCGCAAGGGGGACGTGCTGGTGGTCCGGTGGGTCGACCGGTTGGGCCGCAACTATCAGGACGTCGTGGATACCATCCGCGAGTTCATGCGGCGAGGCGTCACCATCCGCACCGTCATCAACCGGCTGGAGTTCGAGGGCGCCACCACAGACCCCATGCGAATGGCGGTGCGGGACGCGATGATCGGCTTCATGGCAGCCAGCGCACAGGCGCAGGCAGAGGCCACCAAGGAATCCCAGAAGGCGGGCATAGCCCACGCCAAGGGCTCAGGGAGTCGTTATCTGGGGCGGAAGCCCTCCTATAGCCGGGCGCAACTGGAGGCCGCTGTAGGGCTTCTCAGCCAAGGTAAAGGGCTATCTGAAATATCGCGAGAGACGGGCCTGACACGGCAGACCATTTACCGGATCAAGACCGATCAAGCTGGAGCCGAACGTGCCTTGGCTGTCTGGGAAGGCGGCGCTTCGGCAGGGGCTGCGTGACGGTCGCGCTCTTTGCTCTGGCGTGGCACTCGCACTTTTAGGTCAGTCCTCCTAGCCAATATCCTTGCCAAGTTCTCGCGCGACTAAACGCCGGGCCACCGTGTCGAAACGTTCAGGCGTTTGTATCCGGGCGCCTGTTTTTATGGATTGCGTGAGGGGGCAGGCTTGTCTGATCGACCGTACCCGGGTCCTTGACCGCCGATAAACCGCCCGGAACTGGCAGAGTCCTCCAGCTTCCTTGTTTGCGCCGAACGCGAAACATGTTGGGTTTTTTCGGATCAAAATCGAATTGCATTGGGGACCCAGACCTAAGGTCCTTCGTCCAGCCGGAAAGGGCCAGCAAGTTTGCCGGGTTCAGGAATAGCCGGGCCGTCTCAACCGCATTACGTAAGTTGCCAACCTCATCAATGGCCTTGGTAACCAGTGCGTCCGCCTTGAACAGGTCTGATGGATCACTCAGCTTGTCTATTATGAAAGATAAAGCGTCATCCTCGTCTTTCGCTTCGATAGCTCCAAGCAATCCAAGTGTATTATTTGCGAGGGCTTCCACCAAAATCCTTGGAGGCTTCAGAAAGTCCAGTCCAGAGACGGGGGTCCGCGAAATAACTTTCCCTTCCGACCTAGAACGTGAAACGCCGTAAACGTCGACGCTATCAATTTTGACTAATTCAGATATCACGAGGAACCCGCCGCCGCCGGCCAGCATGAGAGCTTTGCAGGCGGCCTTCGTTGCGGCTCGTTCAATGGCTTGCCTCAGCTGATCTATATGCCTCGCATGAGCCGCAAGGGCTGTCGCTTCTTCCTTAATCGCTGCCATTTTGGGAAGCCATTCCAACAATCGGTTTTCGGCAGCCTCGGTGCGCTCCTTGATTAACCGCTTTTGTCGCGCTTGGCTGGCCAATGACGCGCCGAAATGGTTCTTTGCGCATTCATGGCCGATTGCCCTAAGCGTCCATTCGGCTGGAAACCAAGCCAGCACGCCTTGAAAGTACTTTGGCTTTTCGGGCGAGCAAATGGGGCAGCTGGCCATACCGACCGAAGGTCGATGCTTGGTTGGTATGTCGAACGTGACGAGTTCCTCATACTCTTGATCCGGTGGAGGCGGGCTATTGTCATGATACCTCCACGCATCCGGCCTCCCTGTATCACGCACCCATTGTAGGAACTCGTCCGTGATGTTTCGGCTCGGTCTAGAATTAAACCGAGCTAGCGATGGCGGTTTGGACTGAATCGCTGCAACGCGAAGGGGCTTTGCCAAAGATAGACCTCCAATTCGTGACGCCGTTGCAACTTATCACCGCTAATTGGGGTAGGCCACCTCTTGATGGGGATAATAGAGAACAAACAAAGTATTTTCTGTGGATGCACGGGAACAAAAGGTGTCAATAAGGCAGCTTCACAGCTTCCACACAAGCCCGCATCGCGTCCTCCGAGGCCTTTCCGGGATAAAGTCCCATCGTCAGTTCAAGGGGCATTTCTCCCTTTGAGTGTCCGACAACGTCGGCCAGTGTCCATGCACTGAAACCCGGCTTGCCTGCCAATATTGCGTCGGCTGCTTTCCGCATGAACCATCGGCGCCACGAGTGAAAATCAACGCCCGACTGCCGAACACCTTCTTTTCGTTCGTCTACGCCTGCCTTCCGGCGCCAACGAGTAAAGGCTTGTGTCACGGGGGCGGCTCTAGATCGGCGGCCGCTCGGCTGGTCCGGCAACTCGTCAATCAGATAGGCCTCAGCACTCTTGCCGCGTGTGCGCCGCTCTATGATGTCAGCGAGGCCCGAATGAAGCGGAAAGGAACGTCGAGCAGCCTTGGTCTTTCCTTTTGTGACTGAAACAAGCCCATTCTGGACATGGCGAACCTGTAGACTGGCGATCTCCGAAATGCGCATCCCGGTAAGCGCCGCGATCTGCATCATGTCGCCCAATGCGTCGTCGTGGGGATAGGCCAGCAGCGTGGCGACCTCCGCGTCTGTGAAGGGGCGCTTATCCGTGTCTCTGTCCTCCGCAGCACCACGGTCGTCCGGGGCTAAGCGCTTCCCCTTCCAAGGATTGGACTGTGCGTGGTCTTTTTCCTCCAAGAAGGACCAAAAACTCGATAAGGCACCAATGTCCTTATTTGCGGTCGCCGGATGGATGCCCCTTCGCTCGAACTGCTCGGAAACGTATCGGCCCGCTACCTTACCGGTCACTGCCTCGATAGTTTGGGCAATGCCCGCCTTCGCGCACCAGTCCTTAAAGCGCCTCAGCGCGAGTTTCCTTGCCTCCAATGTGCGTGGCTGGGGCTTCCGTGCCAGCCAATCAGTCTCAAGGAATTCAATGGGCGTTTGGGCGCCCTCAGCGACCCTCACAAAGGCCTCGGCGGCGGCCTCGCCGTGCAGGCGCTCTATCTCGCGAGCCGCGTCCCTCATAAAGCCGTCGATAACATCCCGAGGGGCCTCAAGTTCGCCTGCCTCCTCATCAATTTCGGCCCGGGCCTTCGCCAACTCCTCCCGCCACGGCAGGGCGCGAGCGATCACGCCGTCGCCGCGTTGAGAATCGCGCTTCGCCTGCTCAATCTGTTCCCGCATTCTTAACAGAACCGGCAACTTCAGTGTTTCGGCTTTCCTTGGGTTGGCGGTCGGGATGGAGGCTCTAAGTTTGTTGGAGCCTATAACTCCGCGCAGTGAATGGGGAACGCTAAGCACAACACGAATGGAATTCCCGTGCCATTCAAGGTGCTGGCCAAGTTTGGGGCGAATTACAGGGGCCATTTAGCTTTCTGAAATTGTGGTTCTGTCCCCCACAGAATCCCCCATATTATCCCCCAAAACAATCCTAAAAACATAAAATATTCAATTAATTCAGTGAATGTGGTTCAATTTAGCGCCGTCTCCCGTAGGGCGCGCCACTTCCTTTCATTGCTGACCTCTTTTTCGAGCGTTCCGGCTTTTTGCCGGGCGGGGCCTTGCTGCACCTGTTTTCTGCACCATGCCGCCTCTTCGATCAGCGAACGCACCGGTGCTGCGAAGACAATCGGTGCGAAACCGCCGTGCGTCGGAAGAAGGCTCTTGCCGCCGCCGCGGCTTTTCGGCTTCACTTTCCGGCAGGGAGACATGTCAGGGGAGCGTTCGTCTCCGGAGCCGGGATTTCACGGCAGGGGAAGGCCGCCACATCGTGGCATGGGGTTTGCGTATTCCGGGCCGTTCGTGCCCGGCGATGCGGCGCGACAGGGAAGGACAGGAACATGACGATCTTCAAGCGGGCTGCCGGCTGGGCAGCCATGATGCTCGGGCTGGCCGCGGCAGTGCCGGGGACGATTTCCGCGGCTTCGGCGCAGACGCCGGTGAAATTCACGCTCGACTGGGTGTTCCAGGGGCCGACCTCGCCGTTCCTCGTCGCGCTCGAGAAGGGCTACTACAAGGCCGAGGGCCTTGATGTGACGATGGACCCCGGCCAGGGTTCGGCCGGCGCGGTGCAGCGCGTTGCCTCGGGCGCCTACCAGATCGGCTTCGCCGACGTGAATTCGCTGATCGAATACAACGCCAAGAACGCCGGCAAGGAAGTGCTCTGCGTGTTCATGGCCTATGATTTTCCGCCCTTCGGCGTCTATGCGCTGAAGAAGAGCGGCATCAAGGCGCCGAAGGATCTTGAGGGCAAGAAGCTCGGCGCGCCGGTGTTCGATGCCTCGTTCCGCCTGTTCCCGGCCTTCGCCAAGAAGACCGGCATCGACAAGGCCAAGGTCGAGCACGTCAATCTTACGCCGCAACTGCGCGAGCAGAGCCTCGTGCAGGGCTCGGTCGATTTCATTTCCGGCCACTACTTCTCGTCGATCCTCGACCTCAAGGCGCGCGGCGTGAAGCTCGAGGATATTGTCGCGATGACCTATTCCGATGCCGGAATGGACGTTTACGGCAACGGCATCATCGTCTCGCCGGAGATGGCGAAGGATCAGAAAGCCGTCACCGGCTTCATCCGCGCTACCGTCAAGGCGTGGAAGGAAGTCATCGCCAATCCCGCGCTCGGCGTCGCGGCCGCCAAGAAGCGCGATCCGCTGATCAACGACGCGCTGGAGCGTGAACGTCTCGACATGTCGCTGAAGATGAACGTGCTGACGCCCTATGTGAAGGCGAACGGCATGGGCGACGTCGATCCGGCCCGCTTCGCGCGGTCCGTGAAGGACGTCGCGGATGCTTTCGGCCTGCCGAGCGCGCCGGACCCGGCCAAGGTGTTCTCCAGCGCCTATCTGCCGCCGAAGGCAGAGCGCATGGTCGCGCCGTAATCCGGCCGGGCAGGGGAGCAACATGGCCGAAACCGAAAGCGCAGCGGCGCCGCTGGTCGAGATGAGCGGTGTGAGCCTCGCATACGGGCGCGGCAAGGAGCAGACGCTCGCGCTCGCCGATGCCACGATGGATATCGCCAAGGGCGAGTTCATCGCGGTAGTCGGTCCGTCCGGTTGCGGCAAATCGACGCTGATGAAGCTGGTGACCGGGCTGCTGCCGGCCACCAGCGGCACGGTGAAGGTGCATGGCGAGGTCGTCAAACGCCCGATCAAGGGCGTCGGCATGGCGTTCCAGAACGCGACGCTGATGCCCTGGCGGACGACACGCGACAATATCCTGCTGCCGCTTGAGGTCGTGGAGCCGCATAAGCGCCGCTTCCGGTCCAACAAGGCGGAATACGTCGAGCGGGTGGAAAAGCTGCTCGCCTCCGTCGGTCTCGGCGGCTTCGGCGACAAGTATCCCTGGCAGCTTTCCGGCGGGATGCAGCAGCGCTCGAACCTCTGCCGCGCGCTCGTTCACGAGCCCGAAATCCTGATGCTGGACGAGCCGTTCGGCGCGCTCGATGCCTTCACGCGCGAGGAACTCTGGGGCGTGCTGCAGGCGCTCTGGATGGAGCGGCGCTTCACCTGCGTGCTGGTGACGCATGACCTGCGAGAGGCGGTCTATCTCGCCGATACCGTCTACGTGATGAGCAAGCGGCCGGGGCGGGTGATCCTCAAGCGGCATATCGACTTGCCGCGCCCGCGCACGCTCGACGATACCTTCAAGCCCGGCTTCGTCGATATCGTGCATGAGCTGCGTGACCGGATCCACAAGGAGCACGCGTGATGACCGATGTTCAGCGCAACGCGCTCAAGATCGCGATGCCTTGGCTTGTGACGATCGGGCTGTTCGTCGTCTGGGAACTCGCCTGCATCGCCTTCGATATTCAGGAGATCGTGCTGCCGCGCCCGAGCCGCATCTTTGCGGTTTCGGTGGAGCGTTGGTCGATCCTGCTCGATTTCTGCCTGCAGACGCTCTGGACCACTGCCATCGGCTTCGGTCTCGCGATCATCGGCGGCGTGCTTATCGGCCTCGCGATCGGCGCCTCGCCCTTCGTCTATTCCGGGCTCTATCCCTTGCTGATCGCCTTCAACGCGATCCCCAAGGTCGCCATCGTGCCGATCCTGATGATTTGGCTCGGCGTCGGCGCCGCGCCGGCGATCATCACCGCCTTCGTGATTTCGTTCTTCCCCATCGTCGTGAACGTCGCGACCGGGCTGGCGACCATCGAGCCGGAAATGCGCGACGTGATGCGTTCGCTTGGTGCCTCGAACTACGAGATCCTCACCAAGGTCGGCATTCCCAGAGCGATGCCCTATCTCTTCGCCTCGCTCAAGGTGGCGATCACGCTTGCGTTCATCGGTTCGGTGATTTCGGAGACGGTGGGGGGCAATCGCGGTATCGGCTTCCTGATGCTCTCGGCCGGCGCGCGCAACGATACCGCGACCACCTTCGCGGGGTTGTTCGCCATCGCGATCATGGGCGTGCTGATGTATGCCCTCTGCGCCTGGACCGAAAAGCGCATGACCGGCTGGGCCTTCCGGGGTGAACTGGTGGGTTGATTCCGCACCTTCAGCAAAATGCAACAATCGGCGCGCATCCTGTTGACGAAGCGGGGCGTTTCGTCGTCACATGGCGTGATTGCTACGTTTCCACGGGCTCACCCCACAAGCGGCAATCATGATGAGCGTCAATCGCAAGGGCCATATCCGGCTCACTTCCCATCCCGAACCTGGCACGGCTTCCACGCGTTTCCCCGTCCACTGGGGCGCGGCAGACCCACGTGAGCGCGGCCCGGTCATCGGCACGGTCTCGCGGCCGGGGGATCGCAATGTCATCGGCGCGCATGGCGGAGCCTATTCGCTCTACCGCGCGCTCGCGGTTTCGGCTGGTGCGCTCAACCCGCTGGTGCGATCGGATTTCACCAACACCCATCCTGTCGCGAGCATCGGGCCCCATCCGCAATGGTCCGAGCCGGACAAGATCGTCTCGCTCGATCCGTTCGGGCATATGGTGACGGATCTGTTCGGCCCCGAGATCGCCGAGGGGATCGACATTCGCCCGACAATCGCGATCACCAAGGCGCGGCTTCATCTACCGGAAATCCAGTCGGCGATGGCAGCGGGGCGGCTCAAGGCCGACGGCGATATCCTCAAGGACAAGGGCGAGATCGCGGTGACAAAGATCGCGATCGACCCCGTGTGGTATCTGCCGGGCATCGCCGAGCGCTTCGGGACGAGCGAGAAGAACCTGCGCCGCACGCTGTTCGAGGAAACGGGCGGCATGTATCCCGAACTCGTCACGCGGCCGGACATGAAGGTGTTCCTGCCGCCGATCGGCAATATCACGGCCTATGTCATGGGCGACCCGGCCAAGCTCGCCGATGGCAGGTCGCGCATCACCTGCCGTGTGCACGACGAGTGCAACGGCTCGGACGTGTTCGGCTCCGACATCTGCACCTGCCGGCCCTACCTCATCCACGGCATCGAGGAATGCGTGAAGGAAGCGCAAGGCGGCGGTTCGGGCCTCATCGTCTACAACCGCAAGGAGGGCCGGGCGCTCGGCGAGGTGACGAAATTCCTCGTCTATAACGCCCGCAAGCGGCAAGAGGGCGGCGATCAGGCCGCGACCTATTTCGAGCGCACCGAATGCGTCGCCGGCGTGCAGGACGCTCGTTTCCAGCAGCTGATGCCGGACGTGATCCACTGGCTTGGCATCCGCAGGATCGACCGCTTCATCTCGATGTCGAACATGAAGTTCGATGCGCTCCATGATAGCGGCATCGAGATCGGCGAGCGCGTGCCCATTCCCGACGAGTTGATCCCGGACGACGCCTCGGTCGAGATGGAGGCCAAGAAGGCGGCCGGCTATTACGCCCCCGAGGGCGCGCGCGACAGCGAAGGCCTCAAAGAGGTGGTGGGGCGTGACCTCGAAAAGTTCTGAAGTCGCCGAAGACCTGCTCAGCGCGGCCGCCGTCCGTGAACGAACAGGGCGCCTGTTCGCGCTCGGCGAAGCGGGTCGGCTCGAGCATTTCGCGCTCGATCTTGCGGCAATGCCGGCGCTGGCGAAACGCGTCGCCCAGGTGACGCGCAAGGCCTACCCCACGCTCGCGGTGCCGTTTCACGCCCGCTGGCGGCACTTCGTCCATGCGGGCACGGACCGCTGGGCGAAGCTGGCCGACGCCTTTTCCTGGGCAACGCCGGCGGATCGCGCGCGTGCTGCGTTCGATCTCGCCGTGACCTCCGTCCTGCTCGATGCGGGCGCCGGGCCGCATTGGCGCTATCGCGATCCGGCGACCGGCGAAGCGGTCGGCCGTTCCGAAGGGCTCGCGCTGGCGAGTTTCGACATGTTCGCGTCCGGCGCCTTTTCGGCCGATCCCGCCGATCCGCTGCGGGCGGATGCGGGAAAGCTGATGACTTTATCCGTCAGCGATCTCGCGCGCGGCTTTCAGGTTTCCGATGGCAATCCGCTCGAAGGGCTAGAGGGGCGGGCGGCGCTGCTCAATGCGCTCGGGCGGGCTCTCAATAGCGCGGCCGCCCCGCGAGACGCTACGGGTGCGGCACGGCCCGGCGCGCTGTTCGACGCGCTGGTCGCGGACGGCGGCAACGTCCGTGCCCCGGCCATTCTCGGCGCGGTCCTGCGTCATCTCGGCGGCATCTGGCCGTCACGGCTGGTGCTGGAGGGCATCCCGCTCGGCGACTGCTGGCGGTATCCGCGGCTTGGCGATGGAACGCCGGGAAGCGAACTGGTGCCGTTCCACAAGCTCTCGCAGTGGCTTTCCTATTCTCTCATCGAACCGATGCAGGCGGCAGGAGTAGCGGTCACGGAGATCGATGGCCTGACCGGGCTCGCCGAATACCGTAATGGCGGCTTGTTCCTCGATGGCGGCGCGATCGTGCCGAAAAGCCCGGCGATCCTCGCGGAAGCACACGCGCCGGATTCGGCGGTCGTGATCGAATGGCGCGCGCTGACGGTGCAGCTTCTTGATCGCATCGCGCCGCTCGTCAGGCGGGAATTGGGTGTATCGGAAGCGGAATTCCCGCTTGCGAAGGTTCTCGAGGGCGGTACCTGGGCGACGGGACGCGTGCTTGCGCGCGAAAGGCGCGCCGATGGCGGCCCGCCCCTGCGCATCGTCAGCGACGGTACGGTTTTCTGAAGGAGGGCCCGATGAAGGGTGTCACGGTCGTTTCCCACCCGCTGGTGCAGCACAAGCTGACCCTGATGCGCGACAAGACGCGCTCCACCTCCGGCTTCCGCCGTCTCGTGCGCGAGATTGCGATGCTGCTCGCCTACGAGGTGACGCGCGAACTGCCGATGACCACCGAACGGATCGAGACGCCGATGGAGGCGATCGACGCCCCGGTCATTGAAGGCAAGAAGCTGGTGCTGGCTCCGATCCTGCGCGCCGGTCTCGCGCTGGCGGACGGAATGCTCGAACTCATCCCCTCGGCGCGCGTCGCCCATGTCGGGCTCTACCGCGATCACGATACGCTGGAGGCGATCGAATACTTCTTCAAGGCGCCGCACGACCTGGCGGACCGCCTCGTCATCGTCACCGATCCGATGCTGGCGACCGGCAACTCCGCGACGGCCGCCATCGACCGACTCAAGGCACGCGGGGCACACGACATCCGCTACGTCTGCCTGCTCGCCGCGCCCGAGGGCATCGCCCGGATGCAGGCGGAGCACCCCGACGTGCCGATCTGGACGGCGGCGATCGACCGCGAACTGAACGACAAGGGCTATATCATGCCCGGTCTTGGCGACGCGGGCGACCGGATTTACGGCACGCATTGACCGGAACGGGCGGTCAAACCGCTTCCGTGCACGCGATACGTGTCCGAAACGATCACGGACACGGTTTCCGGCAGGCATTGCAACCAGAGAGGGAAAGATAATTATCGAACTAGGAATGAGAGTGTTTTCAAGGAGTAAACGCGATCATCGCCGCCTGATTATCAATTTCTTAATCTTGGAAGGTGTTTCTATTTAACGCGAAGAACTTCGTTCGCGTGAGCAGGGTTTCCGCGAAAGCAGCAACGAGAACGGCTTGGTTTTTTGGGCGAAGGGCCGGCATGTCCGTGAACGATATTCGGAATACCACCAAGGATGCGGTTTCGGTCCGCAACGAGCTGCTTGACGCGCTCTATGCCACGCCCAAGCCGATCTTCATCGGCGCGGCCATGGTCACCATCGTCATCGCAGGCGCAGCCGTGCTTGGGGGCAACGATGGATTTCTCTACGGCCTCGCCTTCGCCATGGCTGCTGTGGGGCTGCTCCGCTATTATTCGCATACGGCCTACGAGCGTTTCCGGCATTCGGCGCGTTCCGCCTCGGGCGCGCGGCACTTCGAGCGTCTCGCCATGCTCGGCGCCTGGCTGACGGCAGCGGTCGTGACGACGTTCGGCACCTATTCGCTGATCCGCTACTACAATCATCCGATCTCGTTGCTCGGAATCGCCCAGACGATCGGCTATCTCGCCGGTCTTTCGGGGCGCAATACCTCGCGGCCGTTGGTTACGAAGGTGCAGGTTTCCATTGCGGCGGCGCCGTTCTCGCTCGCCTTGCTCTGGACGGGTGAGCCGGTCCATGTGCTCATCGGCCTCACAGTGATCCTGACGATGCTGCTGACGTTCTCGAGCGCGCGCATTCTCTACGAGGTCTTCGTCTCTCGGCACATGACGATGCGCACGCTGGAGCGCGTCGCCAACCTCGATACCCTCACCAATCTTCTCAACCGGCGTGGCCTGCTGCGCTCGCTGGACGAAATCGCCGCCACCAATGCGTCCTATTCGCTGCTCTCGATCGACGTCGATAACTTCAAGACGATCAACGACACGTTCGGCCACGATATCGGCGACGATCTTCTGGTCGCACTCGGAGAAAGCTTCGAGAACCTCCTCAAGCCGGGGGACGTGGCGGCGCGCATGAGCGGCGACGAATTCATGATCGCGACGCGACGTCCGCCGGGCGAGGCCGTCGAACTCGCGATGCGGATCATCGCGCATGTCCAGTCCCAGCGCTACGTCACCAATCGTAATCTGATGACGACCGTCAGTGTCGGCATCGCCCATGCCGAAGGCGGCAATTCCGTCGAGGATGTCCTGAAGCGTGTGGATCTTGCGCTCTATCGAGCCAAGGCCGACGGGCGGAACCGCTACGTTGCCTATTCGCCCGAACTCAGCGCCGAACACGACGATCGGCTGGCCTTCGAGGCCGAAATGCGCGAGGGGATCCGGCGCGGCGAGTTCTTCCTGGTCTACCAGCCGATCTACAACCCGCGCTCGGGAACCGCGACGCATGTCGAGGCCCTGCTGCGCTGGAAGCACCCGACGCGCGGCATGGTCAGTCCGGGAATCTTCATCCCGATCGCGGAGCAGACCGGGTTGATCAAGGTGCTCGGCGCCTGGGCGATCGAGACCGCGGCGCGGCTTGCCATGGATCTGCCGGGCAACGTCCGTGTCAGCGTCAATGTCTCGCCTCACCAGTTCGAGCTGGACCACGATCTCGTCGGCATCGTTGATGCCGTTCTGCGCCGGACCGGCCTTGCGCCGCACCGCCTGATTCTGGAGATCACGGAATCGGCCCTCATCAACGAAGGCACCGCCGTCGCCAACAGCCTGCGGCGCCTTCGCGACATGGGCGTCGGCGTCGCGCTCGACGATTTCGGGACCGGCTATTCCTCGCTCAGCTACCTGACCTGGCTGCCGATCGACATTCTCAAGATCGACAAGTCCTTCTGCCGCGAGATCGAGACCTCGCAGCGCGCCCATGCGCTGATGGGCGCCATCACGCAACTGGCTCACGATCTCGACCTGTTGATCATCGTCGAAGGCATCGAGACAGAAGCGCAGCTCGCGGCGGTCCGGAAATTCTCGATCCACGGCATCCAGGGCTATGTCTTCGCCAAGCCGATGCCGGAAGCCGACCTCCGCAACACCATCGGGGATCGCGTTCCCGGAATGCGTCCCGGCGCAACCGGCAAGGATGACGATTCGGGGAACGCCGCACCGAAGAATTCGAATGTGGCCTGATCCCCTTGTGTCCGGGATCCTAGAACCAGAACGGGATGCAAGGAATGCACCGGCCCAACTACCCGAGCGGCAAGGATCTCCTGAGCGCCGATGCCGTCTCCCGGCATGACCTTGAGGATGTTTTCGCGCGGGCTGACCGGTTCTGGGCCGAAGAGAATGCCGAAACGGCCGAGGCGGTTCCCGCTACCGCACCGTTCCGCCGGCGGCCGAAGGTCGTCGCCACCTATTTCGAGCAGCGATCGACAAGAACCCGCTTGGGATTTCAGGCCGCGGCGGTGCGGCTCGGCCACCAAGCGATCGACACCCATGATACCGATCGCAGTCGCATGGGAGCGGCAACGGGCGAATCGCTCGAGGATCATATCCGCACCATCGAGGCCTACAGCGACATCATCGTCGTACGCTCGCCGGCCGAGGAGCTTCCCTATCGCATCTCGCGGCTGAGCTACCTGCCGATCATCAACGCCGGCAATGGAGCCGACGAGCACCCGACGCAGGCTTTCGTGGACGTTTACGCCATGCGCGTGATGCGCGGCCCGGTCGATGACCTGTCGATCGCGCTGTCGTGCGACACGCGCGCCCGCTTCGCGCTGTCGTTCGTCAAGCTGCTGCGGCTCACGCCGCCGAAGCGCTTCACGCTCTGCTGCCTGCCGAACGTGCCGATCAATCCGCCGATGCGGGAGGCCATGCAGGTTCTGGCGACGCTCGGCACCCGTGTTTCGATCGTGAACGACGTCCGCAATACGCTCGATCACGACGTCCTTTCGATCCAGATGCAGGACATGAGCCGCTTCGCCCATGCCGCGCTCGGCAACGAGGCCGTCGACAAGGAACGCGAGACCGAGCCCTTCACGATCACCGCCAAGAAGGTGCTGGAAGCGAAGTCCGACATCCTGATCCTCAACCCGCTGCCCCGGTTTTCGGAGCTGGATGTGTCCTGCGATACGCTGCCGAACGCCGGCTATTTCCAGCAGGTGAAGCTCTCGACGCCGATCCGCATGGCCATTCTAGACCGGATGCTGTCCGGCGTGCCGTGGACCGGCCAGATCGAGACCTCCTCCGGCTTGTGAGCGGGCTTTTGCCCGATCGGCCCGCGCCGGCAGCCTCGTTCTCGCTTGACCGCCGTTCCCGGACCTGTCTCGATCGGGCATGACATTCACGCTGCTTTCCGCCTCAGGCTTCGCCCGAAGGCCCTGGAAGAACGGGCTTGGCGAAACCATCACCATCGCATCCGCTGCGGAAGGCGAGGGATGGCAGGACGTGCTCTGGTCGCTCAGCCGGACGGAGATCGTGAATGACGGACCGTTTTCGGATTTCTCGGGCTACACGCGCTGGCAGGTCGTCATCGAGGGGGCCGGCCTCGTCCTGGAAACGCCGGCCGGCGAGATCGATCTCCGGCGGCCTTTCGAACCGGTTCGTTACGATGGCGGCCTGACGATCCGCGCGCGACTGGAAGCCGGACCGGTCGGCGTCGTCAATCTGATCGCGCGCGCGGCTGCCTTCGAGGCCGCGATGCGCGTGCTCGCGGCAGGAGAGACGGTGATATTGGCACCGGGGACGCATATCCTGTTCGCGCCGGCGTGCGACGTCGGGCTGACGATGGAGGGCGCTCGCCATTTGCTCGTGACAGGAGGCGCCGCGCGGCTCGATCTTGCGGTCCCGTCCCGGCTTTCCAGCGCAGCTTCGCCGCTGATCGTCGCGTCCATCACGGAGCGGGATTAGCGGCGGGCCGATGCGACTCCTGAAAGAGCAAGCGCGTCAGCGAGCGACTTACAAACATACTTGACGGTTTGTTTTTGATCTGCAACCTTTGCCACACAAGCGGGGCAGGGGGCGAGCACGGGTGATGGCGATCAGGGCAAGGCGATCCCAGCAGGAGCGGACGGCGGAAACCCGCACCCGCCTGCTCGACGCGGCGGTGACGTTGCTGCACGACAAGGGCCTTGCCCATACCTCGACCAACGATGTCGCCGAGGCGGCCGGCGTGTCACGCGGCGCGCTGACCCACCATTTCGAGAGCCGGGAAGATCTCATCGCCTGCGCCATCGAGCACATGCTGGCGGGCGTGACGGTGGAGCTTGAAGCCTTCACCGATCAGTTCTCGGCCGGAGAGGCCTCATCGGACGAGTTGATCGATTTTCTCTGGCGGCTGATGTCGAACCGACTGTTCTACGTCACGCTCGAATTCCTGCCCGAGGCGCGGCACAACACCATGTTCCGCGACCGGCTGGTGCCCGTTGTCAGTGATTGGCACTCGGCGCTCGACGTGATCTGGAGCGAACTCGCCCAGCGCTACGGCGTGCCGCCCAGCGAGGCACGCTCGTTGATGAACGCGACCATGTGCGTGCTGCGTGGCATGATCGCCCAGACCATCCTGCGCGACGACCCGCCGTATTATGCGCGCCTGCTCGAATTCTGGAAGGCCAGCGTGCGCGCCCAGCTCGCGCGCGTGCCGCTCCGCGTGGTCGAGGGGCGATGAATCATTTTCTCAACGACCGGAATCGCCTTGCGAGCCGGAACGCCTAATCCACTGAACAAACGACAAAATCGGGAAGCGAAAGATGGGCATGCTGCTGCTGACGAATGGCCGGATCGTGGACGGAACCGCCGATGCGCCCGGCGCGCCGGTCAACGTCCTGATCGAGAATGATATCGTTCGCGAGGTCGGGCCCAAGGTGGAATCTGCCAAGGCGCGCAAGCTCGATCTCGGCGGCCGCGTGCTGATGCCGGGCCTGATCGACTGCCATGTCCACGTGATCGCGTCGAACCCCAACCTTGGCCAGAACGCCATGCTGCCGGATTCGCTGGTGATGGCGCGCGGCATGGAGATCATGAACGGGATGCTGATGCGCGGCTTCACCACCGTGCGCGACGTCGGCGGCGCGGACTTCGGCGTCAAGCTGGCAGCGGAGGAAGGCCTCGTGCCGATGCCGCGTCTGGTGATCTCCGGCAAGGCGCTGAGCCAGACCGGCGGGCACTGCGATTTCCGCGGCCGCTTCGACGATCGTCCGACGGCCAAGACCGGCTTCCGCCTCGGCGCGCTCGGCCGCATCTGCGATGGCATCGACGAATGCCGCCGCGCCGCGCGCGAGGAGATCAAGGGCGGGGCCGACTTCATCAAGATCATGGCCAACGGCGGCGTCGCCTCGCCGACCGACCCGATCCATTTCCTCGGCTTCGCGCGCGATGAGATCACGGCCATCGTCGAGGAGGCGAAGAACGCCGGCACCTATGTCTCCGCGCACCTTTACACCGACGAGGCGATCCGTCGCGCGGTGGAATGCGGCGTGCATTCGCTGGAGCATTGCAACCTCATCGAGAGCGACACCGCGAAGCTTGCCGCGAAGGCCGGCGCTTTCGCCGTGCCGACGCTGGTGACTTACGACAAGCTTGCCTCCGAAGGCGCGAGCCTCGGCTTCCCGGAGGATTCAGTCGCCAAGATCGACTCGGTGCGTCTCCGCGGTCTCCAATCGCTCGACATCATGAAAAAGGCGGGCCTGAAAATGGCCTTCGGCACCGACCTGCTCGGCGCGATGCACCGCCACCAATCCCACGAGTTCATCCTGCGCCGCGAGGTACTGGGCGCGCGCGAGGTGATCGCGAGCGCGACGCATGTCGCCGCCGAGCTCTGCCGCATGACCGGCAAGATCGGTGTTGTCGCCCCCGGCGCCTTCGCGGACCTGATCGTCGTCGACGGCGACCCGCTGAAAGACCTTTCTCTGCTAACGGGGCAGGGGCGGCACCTGCCGCTCATTCTGCGCTCCGGCCGCATCGTGAAACGCAAGGGATTGGGCTGAACCCTTCCCGCTTCGTGCCTGCCAGCCTCAATTCCAAAGGGAGAACCATCATGAATCTGACCCGGCGTATGACCCTTCAATCGCTCGCCGCCGCCGCGCTTGCCCCCGCCCTCGGCGGCCAGGCCTTCGCGCAGGGCGCCACCTTCCGCATCGGCGCGCTCAATCCGGTGACGGGCGCAGGCTCGCCTTACGGCTCGGGCATGCAGAAGATGATCCTTGCCGCCGCCGAGATGGTGAACGCAGCCGGCGGAGCGGGCGGACGCAAGTTCGAGGTCTTCTCGGAAGACACGCAGACGACGCCGCAGGCGGCCGTGCTCGCAGCGAAAAAGCTCATCGAGGTCAACAAGGTGCAGGCTGTGGTCGGCACCTGGTCGTCCGGTATTTCGCTGGCAGTGATCCCGCTCATCAATGACGCCAACATCTTCCTGATGAACACCTCCGGTGCGCCCGCGCTCTCGGTGCCGCCGGCGAACGCCAAGGGGCTCTCCTATCGTTTCCAGGCGACGAATGACCGCTTCGGCCGCGCCTTCGCGGAGCTCTGCGAGAAGGAGGGCTTCAAGCGCCCGGCGACGATGGCGTTCAACAATGCCTCCGGCATCGGCAACACCGAAGGCTTCAAGAAGGCCTGGGAGAAGAAGGGCGGCAAGGTCGTCGCCAATGTCGTCTACGAGCCGAACCAGACCAGCTACCGCGCCGAACTCCAGAAGATCCTTGCCGAGAAGCCGGACGTGATCGTCACGGGCTCCTACCTCGGCGATACCACGATCATCCTGCGCGAGTGGTTCCAGACCGGGGAGACGACGAAGTGGGTCATTCCGGCCTGGGCCGCGAACCCGCAGCTGGTGAAAGCCATCGGCAATGAGGCGGCGGAAGGGCTTTTCGCGGTCGACTCGATCTCGAACGAAGGCTCGCCCGCCTTTGCGGCCTATGATGCCGCCTACAAGAAGGCGATGAACCAGCCGGGCCTCTCGAACGTCTATGCCGCGATGACCTGGGACATGGTGGTGACGCTCGCGCTGGCGATGGAAGCCGCCGGCCCGAACGCCGATATCGCCGCAATCAACAAGAAGATCCGCGAGGTCGCCAACCCCGACGGCACCAAGGTCTCGACCTTCGCGGAGGGCAAGGAAGCCCTCAAGAAGGGCAAGATCAACTACGAAGGCGCGTCCTCGGTGCTCGATTTCGACGAGCATGGCGACGTGACGCCGGACTTCTCGGT
>Ga0209570_1000935_pt1 | contig 21408 bp, 14 predicted proteins | sample EBPBio172007_DNA_FD_185861 | JGI IMG/M metagenome (GOLD analysis project Ga0209570, IMG submission 185861) | Wastewater treatment Type I Accumulibacter community from EBPR Bioreactor in Madison, WI, USA - Reactor 1_9/17/2007_ DNA (SPAdes)... | ecosystem: Engineered > Bioreactor > EBPR >... | reverse complement strand
ATTAAACTCGCGACTGCTCATTGTCGTCGGCATCGTGCCACTCCATTGATGTAGGCACGTTACTACATCAATGGAGCGGCCTCAAGAGCCACCTTGCACCCCCTACCCTCGCGGAACCAAAGTTGGCGCTATCGCCTTTCAGCGATCGGCCGCTTCGCGCCCCCATTACGGTCATTTCCAAGCAGATTGACTGACGCGGATAGCGGACATTGGACTGCCCTATGTTTGGCCCTTTCCGGCTCCTGTGAAGCGTTGGAATTTGAATAAAATGGCAAATTTCATCTGATGCCATAAATTCAACCATGCGGTTGACTATTTGGGGCGGCTTCCATATATTCAACCGTATGGTTGAATTATCTCCTCCGCCCCTCGACACCATTTTTCACGCGCTCGGTGATGCGACGCGCCGCCGGATGCTCCGTGAACTCACGGGAAGCGAACGGACGGTGAGCCAGCTTGCCGAGCCCTTCGCGATGTCGCTTGCAGCTGCATCGAAGCACATCAAAGTGCTGGAAAATGCCGGGCTTATCCGCCGCGAGGTGCGCGGCCGCACCCATATCTGCCGTCTGGATCCCGGCCCGCTTGCCAGCGCGCAGGAATGGCTCGGCTTCTACGAACGTTTCTGGACCGAACGCCTCAATGTGCTCGACAGCCTGCTCCAGCAAGCAGACGCGCCCCCATTCCCACCCGAAGGAACCGACCCATGACCGACACGATGGCACCCGATGCCTACGGCCAGCTAATCGAACCAACAACACTCCTGATCCAGCGGCTGCTGCCCGGCCCGATCGAGAGGGTCTGGGCGTTCCTGACCGAAAGCGACCTGCGCCGCCGCTGGCTGGCGTCCGGCGACATGGAATTGAGGATCGACGCACCGTTCACCCTGACATGGCAGAACGACCGCCTGACCAACCCACCCGGCACGCGCCCGGAGGGATTTGGCGAGGAACACAGCATGGAAAGCCGGATCACCGTGTGTCATCCGCCGCACGAACTGGCCTTCACCTGGGGCGGAGGGGATGTCTCGATCAGGCTGGAGGAGAAAGGCGCAAAGGTCCTGCTCACCCTGACGCATCGGCGCATCGTGGAGCGCTCGTCGCGGGTGATGATCGGCGCCGGCTGGCACGCGCATCTCGATATTCTCGCAAGCCGGGTGTCGGGCACGGAGCCGGCCACGCCGTTCTGGGACGGCTGGCTGCTGCTCAGGCAGGAATACGATCAGCGGCTGCCGACCTGACGGAAACAATAAAGGGAATGATCATGGCGGATATTCTGCACAAGGTCGGCGCAAAGGCACCGAAAGAGGCCTTCTACAAGGCACTGACAACCATCGACGGCCTCGCGTCGTGGTGGACGATAGAGACAGAAGGTGATGCAGGTGTCGGCGGTGTCATCCACTTCCGCTTCGGAACGCTGGGCTTCTTCAAGATGAAGGTGCTGGAGCTTGAATTCGCGAGCCGCGTCGTCTGGGAAGTGATGGACGGGCCGGAGGACTGGATCGGCACACGGGTGATCTTCGACCTGAAGCAAGAGGACGACTTCGCGATCGTCCTGTTCAGGCATGCGGGATGGCGGGAGCCGAGCGAGGGCATGCACCATTGCAGCACCAAATGAGGGCATGGCGCTGATTTCCCGCTAAACAACGCTAATGTCGAACGTGTAGTGAACATTGTCATGCCACATGCCGTTTGGACGAGAGATTGAGCGTTTTGCGGCTTGTTGCCTGTGCGGCGCGATCCCAGAGGAAGTCACCGGAGAAGGCGATATGCTCCCATCCGACCGGCGAGGTATGAGCCAGTATCTCATCGGGAATGGGTTCGCCGGCTGATCGCAGGTGGGCTATGGCGTCGGCCATGTAGGTTGAGTTCCAGTAGACAATCGCGGCGATGACGAGGTTCAATCCGGAGGCACGGTATTGCTGGGCCTCGTGGCTGCGATCGATGATCCGGCCCTGCCGGAAGGTGCAGATCGCCTGGGTCAGGGCGTGGCGCTGTTCGCTCTTGTTGAGCCCGGCCTGGCAGCGGCGTCGGAGCGAGGGATTTTCCAGCCAGTCGAGCATGAACAGGGTGCGCTCGATCTTGCCGATTTCCTGAAGAGCGAGATCGACCTGGTTTTGCCGTTCGTAGGCGGCAAGTTTTCTCAGCATCACCGATGGCGCGACATGGCCTGTTTTCAGCGAGGCGACGAGACGAACCACGTCGTCCCAGTGCTCGCGAATGACGTCGGTGCGGATTCGCTTCCCGAGGAGCGGAACGATGCCAGGATAGGCGGCGGGAACATCGATCGGGATCAGTCGCCGATCCGGGAAGTCCCGCATTCTCGGACAGAAGCGGAAGCCGAGCATGGCGCAGAGGGCGAAGACATGATCGGTTGCGCCGCCAGTGTCTGTATAATGCTCCGTGATGCCGAGACGGGTACCATGATGGAGCAGCCCGTCGAGAACATAAGGGGCTTCATGCGTTGCCGCCGAGATGACCTTCACATGATAGGGCCCATGCTGATCTGAGACATGGGTATAGAAGCTGAACCCGGGATCGACGCCATACCGGGCATTGATATCACCGCCTGTGGCAGCACGCTTCCCGCCCCGGAAGAACTGCCCATCCGAGCTTGACGTGGTGCCATCACCCCAGGTCGTAGCGATCGGCAGGGCGTGATGCGCATTGATGATGGTGGCGAGAGCTGCGGTGTAGGTATCCTCGCGGATATAGGCATCCTGGGTCCAGACGAGCTGATCACGTGTGACGCCCTGGCTGGCCGCAGCCATGCGGGAAAGACCGAGATTGGTCGCATCGGCGAGGATTGCCGCCAGCAATGCACTCCCATTTGGGCATTTTTCGCCAGTGCGCAGATTTGTGAACGCCGATAAAAATCCCGTTTCACACGCCACCTCATGCAACAATTCGGTGACGCGGATGCGCGGCATCATGGCATCAAGCCGATCGGCAAGGGCCTCTGCCTCGACAGGCGCAGTGCCTCTGACCGGAGCGACGGTAAGGCGGCCATCGATGAAGCCGACGCCCTCGAGCTGGTTCCGCTTGAGGCGTTGCGAGAAGCGCTTCAGCCGCCAGTCGAGTTCCCTGCCACGCTGATCGAGCCATTCATCGGCTCTTGTCGCCAATCCCAATGCCAATGCGATTGGCGCGGCGACGGCCGCCGATACCAGGTAGCTGTCAAAACGACGGTAGGCAGCTGATTGCTCGACCCAGACATCCCCCGAGCGCAGCTTATTGCGCAGATGGGCCAGGACAGCCGTTTCATAGAGGCGGCGATTGATCCTGCCATCCGGTCCGATGACCAGCTTGCGCCATTCCTTCCTGAACGGCATCGGCGCATCGGGCGGGACTTCACGCTTGCCCGTTCGGTTTAACTCGCGAAGGATGCGGATTGCGCCAATCGTTCGCTCGCTCCCGCGTCCGGCCTTGAACTCAAGCGCTTCTATCAGCACCGGCGCAAACTTTCGAAGCGTCGCATAACGGTCAACCGCCAGGATGAGGGGGTCCTCATTCGCCGCTTCGGCGAGGGCTGCGACCTCGTATCTGACCTTGAGGAGGTTGGCCCATCCGACGGCTTCGTCGATCGCCCCGATGGGATCGACATCATGATCAAGCGCTGTAGAAAGCGCATCAATCGTGCCACGGAACAGCCGCATCAGCCGGGAAACATCCTTTGACGTCGTGGCATACCGCCGGGTTTGCGTATTCTTCGCTTGGCTGAAGGCACTGCCGATCAGCTTGTCGGCCATCTCGATCGCAGTATCCGTCAGGCGCTCTTCAAGGTCGATCAGGAAAGCAACCAGCGTGGCCCGACGACGCGATGCGGCATAGCGTTCAATCAGATAAGCAGGCGATACCCGGCCCTCCCGCACGAACTGCCGATAGCGATCAGGGTGAACCATTGTGCGGGCTTTGGCAGGGATGCCGATTGCCCGCACAAACCGTAACCGGTCAAGAATCTCGCGAATATGGTCCGGCTTCGGTGCCGCAGGAATGGTTTTCAGCCAGGAGAACGGCGTGATGCCCATATCCGGGCCGAAAACGAACAGCCCGTCGAGTTTTTCTATCTGATCCGACCTCAGGCCGGACAAAAGAGCATGCATGGTCTGTTTTCGCGCCCGCGCCCGACCAGCAATTCCGGCGCGCTCGATCGTCGAGATCGACGGCAACAGGATTTTCGCCTGCCGCATGGCATTGATCACGCCCGCTGCAATCACGATCCCTCTGTCCGTTGACCAAGCGGCATCGGCAGCCGCCGCGATCATGAAGGGGATATCGGTCCCGGCCGCACCGCGAAGCCCAAGCGTCATGGCGAGTTCACGGGCATGATCTGTCATCGTCTGGTTGCGCGCCGCGTAATCGGCGATCGCTTCAGCCGGGATATCAAGCTGCTTGGCGATGAAGGATAGCAATTCCTCCGGTATGCCGGGAACGCGATCGAGAACCTGCGCCAATGTCGTGCCGGGATAACGAAGCAGCGCCAGTTGCAGGCCGACGCCAAGTCGGTTTCGGTCTTCCCGCCGCAACCGGATCAGATCAAAATCTGCAGCCTCGAACGTGTAGAGCCGGACAAGATCATCCTGCCCGGCGGGGACGCCGAACAGCTGATCGCGCTCGGCATCGCTCAGCAACGTGTGTTTTGCCATTCAAGTCTCCTTTCTTCGTCCACAAAAGGACTTTCCAATCCGTGGACAATCCTGGATAAAGAGACGCAGTATGTGGACGGATTTGGAATGCTTCCGCCGACTCGATCAAGTTCGTCCACAGAACGTCCGTTTGGGAGACGCGATAATGGCAGACATTCTCGGGTATGCGCGCGTCTCGACCGGCGATCAGGATGTCGCCGGGCAAACCATGCGCCTTGAACAGGCTGGTGCCATCAAGGTGTTCACCGACATCAAATCAGGGAAAAGCATGGATCGGCCAGGCCTTGCCGATCTCCTCGCCTATGCCAGGGCCGGCGACACGCTTGCCGTCGTCCGGCTCGACCGCCTTGGCCGTTCGCTGGCGGAACTGCTGACAACAGTGAGTATGCTGCGAGAACGTGGCATTGCCCTTCTCAGCCTCGAGGAGAAAATCGACACCTCCTCAGCCGCCGGCGAACTCGTCTTCCATGTCTTCGGCGCCATTGCTCATTTTGAGCGACGCCTGATCTCGGAACGGACCAAGGATGGTATCGCGGCTGCAAGGGCAAAGGGGAAGCGCCCCGGCCGCCAGCCGCTCGACATGAAAAAGGTCGAGGCCGCCATCACGCTGGTCGAAGCAAAGTCCTCACCGGCGGAAGCCGCAAGGCAACTTGGAATCGGCCGATCAACAATCTATCGTGAAATGCGCCGCCTCGGTATCAACCGACCGGCTTGACGTTAACTCTCGCTTCGTTCCCTCTTACCGTTGTTTAGCGGGAAACCAGCGCTATGCCCTCGACAAGGCATTCGAGCGGGCCGCCAACGCCTTCGAGGCCTTGGTACGCAACGGCGATCCCGAATCCCCAGATCGCGGTTTTCGGCGCACGATCGCCGCCGCAGCCTATCACCTTGCCGGCTTCTCGGCGGTTGCCTACTCGCTCTTCAACGAGACGGCGGATGACCTCAATGCTTCGCCGGGCGAAACGGCGATCCGGCACCTGATCCTGCGCGATCTTAGCCAGTTGCGTGGCTTTGTTCGTAAGTGGCTGGACGACGAGGCGCACAGTGACGAGCAGATCGCCGAAACGCTGACCGGAGAATATCCCCATATCGACGAGGCCCTGTCGATCGTCCTGAACACTACGATCTGCCGAGCACTCGCACATTTTGATTTCGCGCTTGAGACGGGTGAACCTGAGCCGATTGAGACCGCGCGTATATTGCTCGCCACTGCGGTCAATCTGGCGGACAACGCCGAAAATGTCCCACTGTGGTGGATATCGAACCTTTGTCGTCACCTGATCGATGACCTCTGGCGGCATTCTCTGCATGAGAATCTACCGACCGAACCACCAGTGGGGACGGAGGAAAAATACCCTGACCTGCGCAGGCTTTTCATCTCATCACTCTACGCCCGCAAGACCTCCGAGGTGGAACTGTGGCCATCGCAGCGCGAAGCGGCTCAGCGCTCGACGGACGTTACCGACGATCTGGTCGTTGCCTTGCCGACCAGCGCCGGCAAGACGCGGGTGGCCGAGGTAGCTGCGCTGATGACTCTATCGTCGGCGCGCCGGGTGCTCATTGTCACGCCGCTGCGTGCCCTGTCGGCACAAACCGAGCGATCCTTTAGAAAAACCTTCGCGCCCCTCGGGTTCAGCGTCTCCTCGCTTTATGGTGTCAGCGGTCTTTCGGCTGGAGATGAAGACGCCTTGCGATCCCGCGAAATCATCATTGCGACACCCGAGAAGCTCGACTTCGCACTGAGAAGCGACCCCTCACTGATCGATGATGTCGCCCTGATCGTCCTTGACGAAGGCCATATGATCGGCCCGAGTGAGCGTGAAATCCGCTACGAGACGCTAGTGCAGCGCCTGCTCCGGCGCGCGGACGCGGGCGGGCGCCGAATAGTCTGCCTCTCCGCCATTCTGCCCAGCGGCGACGAACTCGACGATCTCACCGCATGGATTCGCGCCGATGAACCGGGCGAGCCAGTGCGTTCCGATTGGCGGCCGACGCGGCAACGGTTCGGCGCACTCACTTGGCGGGGGAAGGATGCACTGCTCCGGCTCGATCTCGATGACAATGGCCCGTTCCTCGACAAATTTGTCTTGGAGAAGCAGGCACTCGGAAAGGAGAAGAAGCCTTATCCGCGCAAGAACTCGCATCTCGCCTTGTTTGCGGCATGGGAGTTCTCAAGCCAAGGTAAGCGGACCCTGATCTTCTCCACCCAGGCGAATTGGGTCGAGAGTTACGGCAAACAGGTCGTGGACCTCTGTAAGCGCGGTTATCTGGATTCGCTGCTAGAGGATGAGGCGTCGATTTCCCGCGCTCTGGAGGTCGGCAAGGAATGGTTGGGCGAAGACCATCCCGCTGTCGCTTGCTTGAAAGCGGGCGTTGCCGTCCACCATGGCCGGCTGCCGAGTCCATTCCTTCGTGAGCTGGAAGGCCTTTTGTCCGAGGGTGTGCTTAAGGTCATCGTCGCGTCGCCGACGCTATCGCAAGGCCTCAACCTCAACGCCGCTGTCCTGCTAGTGCCAGCGCTGTATCGGGCGTCCGAAAAGATCAAGGGCGAGGAGTTCGCGAATGTCGCCGGGCGAGCTGGGCGCGCCTTCGTCGATGTCGAAGGCCTCATCGTCCACGTCATGTTCGACAAGATAGACTGGCGAAAGAAGGAATGGAGGAAACTGATCGCCTCCGCCAAGGCCCGTACGCTGAAAAGCGGCCTCATCCAGATCGTCGCCGAAATTCTTGACCGCTTGTCACGAGAAGGTGTGCTGGATCGTCATGACGCTTGGGAATATCTCGCCAATGCCCGCGAAGCTTGGCGATCGCCGGCGGAGGAAGCCGCGGTCGCCGAGCGTTTGGCTGCCGGCGCGGAATACGACGATGGCGACGGCGATGATGAAGACGGCGGCGGTGACGAGGAAGAGACCATTGATGAGGAGCCGCTTTCGCAGATCGTCGAACGCCTCGATGCGACCGTGTTCGGTCTGATCGAGGCACTGGACGCTGATCGGGCCGACCTGCCCAAGCTCCTGGACGAGGCGCTCAAAGGATCGCTTTGGGCGCGCCAGATTGCCCGCGAGGACGAGGACATCGCACCGCTGCACAGAAAGATATTCGAAGCACGCGCCGACCTCATCTGGAAGACCACCACGGCGCAGGCGCGGCGCGGACATTTCGCCATGGGCGTAGGACTTGAGGCTGGTCTCACTATCGACGCCATGGCCGATGAGCTGGCCAAAATCCTCGACCGCGCAGACGAAGCCGCGCTGAGCGGCGAAATCAACGAACTTGTCGATGCCCTCGGTGGTCTCGGCGACCGCCTACTGTTCATGCGTCCTTTCATTCCTGACAAGGCGAACGCGCTACCAGCTAATTGGAAGGCGATCCTACGCAGTTGGGTGTCCGGCGAAGATGTGGCCAAGATCGGGCCGCAGAATATGCGGGCTGTCGAAGATGCCTTCACCTATCGTTTGGTTTGGGCCTTGGAAGCTGTCCGTACCCGCCGCATGTCCCTCGGCTGGTCGCCGGATAAGCTGGCGGGTGGAGCCGCTGCTGCGGTCGAGACCGGCGTTCCGCAATTCATGATGTCGATGTTGATCCGGGCCGGTCTTCCGTCGAGGCGCGCGGCCATGGCGGCGGTCGAGGACGCCAAGCCAGTCTTCGTTACGCCTGCCGAGATGCGGGCTTGGCTCGAATCTGATGAGATCACGGCCTACACCGACGCTGGCGATTGGCCAACGCCAGACACGGCCGCGCTATGGGCGCGGTTCCGAACCGAGGCCCTTAGCGGCGGCATCCAGAAGTGGTCGGTCGAACGCTATAAGCGACTGCTCGACATCGCAGTCGCTCCGCCTGCCGGCCTGTATAGGATTGTCACCGATGAGGGTGATGGGCGGACTTGGCTGACGACGCCCGATTACCGGCAGGTTGCCGCCTTCAAGAAGCCCGCGGTCGATCCCAAGCCCAGCCTGTTTTCGGGTCGGTTGCCCGGAAATACAAGGCTGGTGGAGGCGCTTCGTGTCGGCCGCGGAAAACTACGTTGGCCGCAGGCCGATGCATAGGGGGAAGCCTGAAGTATGACTGCGATTGCGCCGAGAGAACGAAACCTGATTTTTATCTCCAAGGCGACGCCGGGTGATGACCAGTTCGTGCTGTGGCTAGCCCCACGCCTCGAAGCTGCTGGTTATAAGGTTTTCGCTGACATCTTCGATCTCGATGCTGGCGATGAATGGCGTGGCAAGCTCACGGCAGCCCTTCAGACCCAAGCGATCAAAATGTTATTGTGTTGTAGCGATGAGACGCTTGCCAGAAGGGGCGTTCGCGAGGAAATCGCGATTGCCGAGGATCTGACAAAACAGCTCCAAGATCCCAATTATATCATCCCCCTAAAGGTACGCACCTTCCAGAAGCTCTTCGGTATCGGCGGTCTTCAGTATGTCGATTTCGAAGATGGCTGGGCCAAGGGACTTGCGAGCTTGCTCAAGTCACTTGAAAGGCAGCAAGTGCCGAAGGCTGGCGGCGGCATTATTCAGCCGGAGTGGTACGCTTATCTTCGCCGTCGCGCCGTGGAAATTGAGGTGGCTCCTGAAGTTCTGACGTCAAACTGGCTTAGAATAGTGCAAATGCCGGAGAAGCTGAATCATCTGGTTCCGCGCAACCGGGCTGATAGTGCGCTGCTTCGCAAGCTTGCAGCTTCGTTTGAATTTCCAATGGCCGAATTTAGCGATGGATTTCTGACGTTCGCCAGTCCGCTCGATCTGACAGAGCATTTCGAACGGGTTGGCCCTTTTCGCGTCGAGCGCGACTTCGATGTGCTCGATTTCATGGAGGAAGGATCAGAAGACGCAGGAATCGAGAGTCGAGACGCCAAATCCATCATGATGAATCTCCTGCGCCAAGCCTGGGAGAAGCATTGCACCAAGGAGGGGTTTCTTGCTCATTCCTTTTCGAGTGGACTGTCTTTCCATGTCGGTGAGGGCAAGCTGGCGCTCAAAAAGCGCGTGTCCTGGGGGCGCCAGGGGGAGCTACGAAATTCGATGTTGCGCGGTGTTTCTCGAAAGAAGATCTGGGAATACGGCGTCAGTGTCATTCCAAGCCTTTTCCCTTATCCCCACATGCGCCTGAAGGGCCGCGTTCTGTTCTCTGACATTGGCGAACGCAACAAGCCGATCATCATTCCAGATACCAAGGCTCAGTTTCGCTTGCGGCGCTCAGTTTGCTCTGGCTGGCGAAACAAGGCTTGGCACGGGCGCGTGATGGCGTTCATGGAGTTGTTGGCTGGTGAGAGCCCCTATGTTGGCCTGTCTGTTGGCTCAGGCGGCACCATCACGCTCGACGCGATGCCCATTCAGTTCACGGCTCCCGTTACGGCTCGGCAGACAAACCGCCTCGGCGAAGATGCCGAAGAGTCTGATGATACGACCCTCGGCGGCCACTATGAGGATGAGGACGTTTGATCGAGTTTCCCGAAAAATCTATTCCGGTCCTTTATGTGCCCGAGCCATCGCTCGGATTTGCGCATGGGCAAACTTCCGACAATCCCAAGGACGGCCTTACGCTCTATGGACCTGCTTCGGCACCTGATCGGACGCAGATTACGATCGGCGCGATCGGCACGAAACATGGTTTGGATTTTCTGCGTCGCTGGCTCCAAGCGATCAGCAATCCGGTGGCGATCCCGCCCCGCGGCAAGCGCGACAAAGAGTTCCGGCTGCATCTGTCAGATTTTCCAGGGCTTGAAGAAGCCTTCGGAATACGTGCCGATCCGGGCAGTCTGATTGCATACGAGCTCGATACCGCCGACATCCAAGCCGCCATAGCCATCGAGAACCATCACGAGTCGGTGGCTGTGACGACAAAGCTGTTCATTGATCCACTTGAACGCCATGCGAAAAACGAGGAGCGAACGGTCGACGTGTGGGTCTTCGTCGTGCCAGAGACCGTATTCGAGACCTGCCGTCCGGTCGCGGGGCAACGCCGAAAACTTGACCTTGTCAGAGGTGAGCTTTCCCGACGCCAGAAGGGACGGGCTGATCTCCCACTGCTGGCGGGTGTCATCGATGATACACTTGAGGCGGTCTTCGACGACATTCCCGACTTCCACCGACAGATAAAGGCGAAGCTGCTGAAGCTGGGAATGACATCGCAGCTCATCCGCGAGACGACGCTTTCTCCCAACGAATTTCTCAACAAGGCGGGATATCCGAAGCGAGGCACCCAGGATTCAGCTACCGTCGCTTGGAATCTGGCGACGGGCCTCTTCTACAAAACGCAAGCCGAGCCTCCATGGAAAATTGCCGGTATGCGGCCGGGCGTCTGCTACGTCGGTTTAGTCTTCAAACTCCTCCCCAATCATCCCGACAATCACGCTTGCTGTGCGGCACAAATGTTCCTGAGTGAGGGTGACGGTGTTGTCTTCCGCGGGGCAAACGGACCATGGCAGACCGAGGACAAAGAATTTCACCTTAGCGATTCAGCCGCCGAGAAACTGATCAAGACCGTCTTGGAGACATACAAGCTGCGGTTCGGAAACTACCCGAGCGAGTTATTCATCCATGGCCGGACAAAGTTCAACGATGCCGAGTGGGAAGCCTTCAGCAAAGCCGCCCCCGCAGGGACCAACATAGTGGGTGTGCGCATCCGATCTACCCATGGAGAGACGAAGCTCTTCCGCGATGGCGACTACCCTTGCTTGCGCGGCACGGCGATCCGGCTGGGTGACAAGGATGCCTACTTATGGACCACGGGATACACACCCCGCATCGACACCTATATTGGCCCAGAGACGCCGAACCCGCTGTTCGTGACCGTGCTGCGCTCAAGCGGCGAATCCCCAGCCATAGACGTCGTATTGGCAGACATATTGGGGCTGACGAAGATCAACTACAACGCATGCAATTTCAGCGATGGTCTCCCCGTCACGATCCGTTTCGCGGACAAGGTCGGCGAAGTCTTGACGATGGGTAGCGCCGCCGGAGCAGAGCGACAACCCTTCAAGTTTTACGTTTGAGCGATACCAGGCGGCAATTGTTGAATTTATCAAGTGCAAACATCAATCATCGCGCCGCCAATATCCAGACTTATCTTTCAACGATTTTGACTGCTAATTTGATGCGAACACCAGACCGACCGTTTTCAATTGCCTGTGTCGATGACTTGCCATTCCGCTTCCGGCCCCAGAGCTGTCATAGCGGAATCCCCTTCCCGCCCCGCATGGCCTTCAGCTTGGTGCCGATCAGCGCCATGAGGATGGGCCCGACCGAGAATTGCCCCTCACGCTTCTTCTCGGTCAGCGCACGCAAATAACCGCCGGGGAAGCGCACCTCATCGCCCTTTTGCAGGATCGCCGCGACGACGATCGAGGCATCGGCCTGCCCCATGGTTTCCACCGCATCCCGCCAGGCATCCGGCGAGATGCCGAGCATGGCCCTGACAAGCTCTGCGGCTTTCAGGAATTCGGCCCAGCTGGGCGGTGGAGCCCCCTGCCCTTCTTGTCCCGCGATGTAATCGAGGATATCCGGGCAGGCCTCGATCACCATCGGCAGCGGCGTGCCGAGGCTCGGGCGGGATGCCTCGACTGCGACCGCCTCCCCTTCCCTCACAAACTCGGCTTGAGCTGAACCATGGGTCGCAGGATAGGGCTGGCGCTCGTCGTTCCTGTCTTTTTCGAAAGCAGGTTCAGATTCTAGAGGGTCTGTTTTTGAATTCTGTTTGTGGCGCTCGGAATGGGACTCATTGGCGCTTGAATCCGAGGAGTTTGTGAAGAGTTCCAGGTGCTTCAGGATCTCTGCGGAAAAGCTCTCGAGATCAGCCGCAATCGGCTGCAGATCGGTGAGGCTGGCGGAGCGCCTGAGGCGGCCGACGAGCGCCAGATATTGCCCGTGCAGGCCCTGCCAATCGCCGGGAAGCGCCTCCTCCATGCCAAGCAGGATCATCTTGGTGATGTCCCGGCGCGCGAGCGTGACGCGCTCCCTTGCGAGCCTCAAGGCACGGCGTTCCGCCTGAACTTCGGCTGCGAGCGCTTCGAACTCCTCGGCCCGCGCGACCAGCGGCGTTAGCTCAAACCCGAAGGCGAGGCTCACTTCGCCATCCATGCCGCGCCGGGCGTAGCGCTTGCCATTGGGGCTGTCGCGGCGGATCACGATGCCCGCTTCCACCAATGCCGCGAGATGCCGCCGGAGCGTCGCCGGCGCGATGCCATGGGCGCGGCTGCAGAGCTTCTCGTTCGAGGGGAAGACGATCAGCGAATCACCCACCGTCAGCGTCGTCTCCTGATGGAACGACAGAAGCGCATAAAGCACGGCAATCGCCCGGTCCGGCAGGCCGAGCTTGTCCTTGGCCTCCGTAATGGCCTGAAAGATTTTCCACTTGTGGACGGTCTTTTCCGGTTCAACCGCCCTCGCCTGCTGCTGCGTGGCGATTAGGCCAAGCGACAGCGTTCGCCGCCCGAAGGGCGTCGTCACCAATCCCTGTTGCGTCATGATTCTTGCCTCAATCAGGCAAAAGAATTGCGCCCGCCGAAATGGCAGTTGTCCGCTCAGGACTCTTGACAGCGATTCGCGGAAGTGGGATTCTCAAGGTGCGAACTTGGAGAAGGGCTTCCGGTGGAAACGTCGGGGGCCTTTTTCTTTTGTCGAATTGTCCTCTCTTTTCGGGTTGCGGGAAATCAGTCGCCCCAGCGGATATTGGGCATTAGCTACCCTGCCCGCCTTGCGCCTTATAGGTTTCGAACAGTTCCGGGAGGCGTTCCTTCAGGAACGTAACGAACCCTCCAGTTTGGCTTGCGTCGATCGTTAGCAAGATGCCGCGCCGTGTATCTTTGACCGAAGCGACAACTTCCCCTTCGCGGTTCCTGATTGTCGATACTTCTTCAATCACGGCCTTTGGCAGAGCGGCTTCGAGCAGCACAGAAAATCGGTCGTCGGACGGGAGCTTCTGAAATTCTGCTTGATTGATTTGAGCCGCGACACGTTGCGAGGCGCCCTCGCCTTTCAAGGCTTCCACGAATTGGAGCCATCGCCCGCGCCCGATCTTGGGTGCCTTTCCAATCGCTTCTGATACCCGTTCGGGAATCGCCGTAGCGACTGCGATCAACTTTGACGCTTCCGCTCGATCAATGGTTAGCGCTTGTTGAATCACGGAGCGGCTATAGCCCCCCGCTTCCAAGCGCGCTGCAAACAGTGCCCGCTCAATAAAACTCAAATCCTCTCGCGCGGAGTTTTCGAGCCCTTGAGCGACGACGAGTTGTTCATCTGTGAGTACACGGATGGTGGCTTTGACGGGTAAGCCAAGTTCACGAGCAGCCCGCACACGCCGATGACCATACGCGATCTGATAGCGGCCCGTTCGATCCGGATGTGGCCGGAGGAGAACCGGGACCTCCTGCCCCTGAGTTTGGATTGATTGCCGCAGCGCTTCGTAAGCGGCATCATTCTCGGAGATAAACCGGTCAACGACGGGAGAGGGATCGATCAGCCCTGTATCTAACTCAACGACTGCACCCTGCCCTATCAGTTGCCGCCGCAGTTCCTCATTCTCGCGCTCAATGCCGGACAGCGCGTCTTTCACAGCCTTGACCGAACCCGAAGCTACACGCGTATTGTCCGCTGCCATGTTGTCCGCAGACAACATGGCTCCCGCGGGTCGTGCAAAGAGGCTACGGATATGGTCGGTACGCTTGTTCATCGACCCCATACCTTTCGGATCAAATCAAGAATTTCGCTGTTAACGGCATCCACCGATTCCAACGCGCGATCGTAGGCACCTCGGCCGACCAGACCTTTCTCAAGTTCGTAGAGCGACTGCTTCGTCAGACCAGCATTCGCGATTGCGGTCGATTTCCAGGCCGTGGCGCGCAGCACGTCATCGCCAAAAAGGTTTCGGAGAAGTGCAACAATCTGGGTCTCGGGAACATCGTTCGGATCGTGACGCGTCACGACATAGCGGATGAAATCGTAATTCAGCGCGCCGCCGGCATCCTCGATCACCGACATCAGATCAGAGGTCATCAGGAGAAACTGGGACATCGATGCGACGTCCACCATCTGAGGGTGGATGGTCACCAGCAGCGACGTCGCTGCATTGAGCGCACCCATGGTGAGGTAACCTAGCTGGGGTGGGCAATCGATGACGACGATGTCGAACTGATCCTCGACCTGCCGGATACATGCATCGACACGGCGGAAGAAGATATCGCCCCCGCGCAGCTTTCCCTCGATCATCGCTTGCGGGGTGTTGTGCTCGAACTCCATGAGCTCGAGATTTCCGGGAACAAGCGAAATGCCATGGAAATAGGTGGGACGGATCACCTCTGACATCGGGCGCCGATCCTGATCATAACGCAGAGCACCGTAGAGGGTCTGCCCCTCCCCTATTTCGAGCTCTGGCTGATATCCAAACATCGCAGAGAGCGACGCCTGGGGATCGAGGTCGATCGCCAGCACCCGGTGCCCCTTGAGCGCCAGAAACTGGGCCAGATACAAAGCAGTTGTGGTCTTGGCCGAGCCGCCTTTGAAGTTTGCGACAGCGATAACCTGAAGCTTGTCACCAGTCCGGCGGGCTGGAAGAAAGTCCAACGCTTCACGCGGCCGTGCCTCGGCGAGATATTTCCGGAGCGCCATGACTTGATCCGCGGAGTAGGAACGGCGGCCAGCATGCCCTGTTGAAGGCATTGGCCCTAGCCCGTCCAGCGAAAGCTGCCGGAGATAGCCGTCCGACACTCCAACGATCTTTGCCACTTCCCCTGAGGAAAATGAGCGCAAGCGTTTTTTTGCTGTTGGCGGAAAAAGAGACTCGTTCAAAGCTGTCAATTGTGCAGACAGAACCTGAGCCTGCTGCGAAATCCGCGCAAGCGTCTGGCCCTTTTTCCTCTGCACCGAAGCCTGCGCACCCACCCAGTCTCTCCCCAAACGGTTATCTGCCGTCAGACGGCGAAATACCGTTTTAGAAAAAGACCTGATTCCTTCGATTTAGCAAGAGAATAAGGGTTAACGAATTCTTACCCAATGCCCCGATGATCGGCATGTTGTCCGCAGACAACATGGACCGCCCACCTTCCGGCGGGCGGCCCAATGCGCTCCCCTCAGTGGCGAGAGCGCTTTGCCGTGCTGCGCGGACGGTTCCAGAGGAGGTCGAAGCCACCATCGCGGTTGACCACCAGATTGGCAAAGATCGGCTTCGGGAGGCTGGGGTCATCGATACGAACCTGATGATATTCGCGGCCGCTCTCGCGGGCGGTCTTGGGCCAAGCGGCGCCGAGTTCGATATCGCCGGCGTAGAGGCGGAAGGAGGGTGCGCCCTTGCTCTCGCTTTCGACCGGCTCGAAGGTCGCCTGGGTGTCGAGGGTCAGGGTCTTGATTGCGCCCTGGAGGAAGCCGTCCTTGGCCAGAGAGAAGGTGCCGATCGTCGCCATTTTGAAATCTCCATCTGTCTTGAGCTTCAGGCTCGCATCCATCGCGTTCCTGATGGCGATCGAGAGACCGGTGGCGAAGCGACCGGCACCTTGCAGGCCGCAACGCAGTGGAGGACGGGACAGACGGGGAAATTTGTTTCGCGATGCAAAGGCAGGCTTGCCTGCCGGCGGAAATTTCTTCGGAGGGCCCGTTGCCAGGTCGAAGCGAGGATGCACAGCAGCCGGCCTCCGGTCAGATCCGCCCATCACGGACGAGAGGGACTGCGCCAGCATCTCGGGACAGGTGGTCAAACAAAATGGCGCCTGAGGCTCGCCTTCCCTGCCAAGGATTTGAACTCTCCGAGTGCATTCCTCTTCCCTGCCCGCAGGCATCTGGGGTCCCTGTGGCGAAGCGAAGAGGACGCAGCGGACCAACCAACCAGCCGTGTGTCACGGCATTGAGACTGCAAGCCTGAGCCATGATCCAGCGAGACGTCGGCAGATACAGCTTCGAGGACCAATCCACACCAGCCGCCCCTGCCCTGTCGGACCCAATCAATCGCGGCATCCGCAAACGGCCTTCGTCCTGTTCTGGACAAACTCACATCGTCAGCAGACCAGCACATTGACCGGTGAGAACCTACCCGCCGATCCCGATGGGCGGGCTCGTTCCGTCGGACTTCGGGGCCTTAGCGTCGATCGCATCGGATTATCGCTCCCGTGTACGTCCGGGATGGCGGTGGCTTCAGGGTATTTGCCGGCGGGATGCACCGCAGTTCGAACACACGCACATTGAATAACCGGAGCACACTCACGAGAGAGCGCTTCCGGCCTCACTCAATGCGACAAGCCGTAATCTAGAAGACGGTGGCGCTTACGCGCCGCCTGCTCCGCATTTCCAGACCGGTATGCCGAGCTTGCGCGCTTTATCGCCGAGGTTTTCGACGATGCCCGAGCCTGGGAACAGAATCAGACCGATCGGCATGGCCTCGAGCAACTGGTCGTTTCGCTTGAAGGGCGCTGCATTGCGATGCTTCGCCCAGTCCGGCTTGAAGATGACCTGCGGCACTTTCCGGCTTTCGGCCCAGCATGCCGCGATCCGCTCGGCACCCCGCGTTCCGCCGCCATGGAGAATGACCATGTCAGCGTGCTTTGCACGGGTCTTGTCCAAAATATCCCATATCCGGGTGTGCTCGTTGTAGTCGGTCCCGCCGGCGAAAACGATCCGATGGCCCGCCGGGACGAGGACTGTCGTCTCAGCCACCTTTCGCGCGTTGATGAAGTCACGGCTGTCAATCATGGCGGAGGTCAGGGCGCGATGATTGACGATCGAGCCCGTGCGGGGGCGCCACGTCGAACCGGTCTCGACGGCGAAGAGATTGGCCGCGCTGTCCCGGAAATACTCGAAGGCATTGCGGCGTTCGATCAGCGAGAGACCAAGAGCCGTGAGGCGTTCCAGTTCGACCGAGCGAACCTCGGAGCCATCCTGCTGTCCTTGCGAGTTTCTCTGGGCGATCTCGTTGTCGTCGAGCAGGCGTCCCATGCGCTCGGTCTGGCGGTGGAAGAGATTGACGAGGCTCCAGAGGAGATCAGGCAGATCCGGTTCAAGGCGCGTTTCGGCAAAGAGACCGGTTGCTGCTTCAAAGATTGTCGCCAACGCGAGCTCGGCAGCCTCAGGCGAGGGGAGGGGGCTCGGATCGCCCTCTTCCTCCAGTGGCCGATAGCCATGGAGCTGAAGCTCATCGAGGAGGTGGGCCGGGGGCGAAGCCGTGGTGACATCTGCCCGGTCGTCTCGAAAATCCTGATCATCCAACATCGTCGCGCCTTTCGTGAGATCGACCCCGCATCCATGCAGGGCCTTGACGGGCGATAAACGGGCGCGAGGGGCAGGGTGGTGCATCCCAAGGGGCCTTGTGCCCCGCCAGGGACCGCAACGAAGAGAAGGACAGCGCCAGCTGTTGCGCCGGCCTGAACCTTGTGGCCCGATCGACCGTCTCTCCAAGGCCCGGGATGCCGGGCACTGACACCGACAAGGCGAGGGGAGGGAAGAGGGATTCCGCGGACGCGGGCGAGAGTTAACAAGGCGTTAACGTCCTCACGCTGCCAGCCACTCTGGCCATTGCCTCCGGAGGTTGGCCACGAGCACGTCCCCGCCGAGGAGACGTAAGTCAGCGTTGAAGTCCTTCAGGACCGGCCGGAGGATCGAAACGTTGATGCCGTTCTCGGCTGCACGGCTCGCGAGTTTCCGGACTGCTAGGAGACCCGCAGGGTCATTGTCTCGCGCAATCAGCAAATGTCCCACCCATTCCGGCAGGATGAACCCGGCGAGGTGAGACGCCGAGAGAGCGGCGACCATTCCGGCGGAACGCAGAATGCCCGCCAATGAGAGAACGGTTTCGACGCCCTCACCGATCAGGAGCACGTCTGAAGGATGCACTCGATCATCATGACGCAGCCAGACGCCATGCCCGTGAATATGCCCCAGAGAGCGCCTGGGATCGTCAAGGGGAGCCTTCCGGGCATTTGGGGCCAGCCAACAGCGCTGAATGCCTCTGAGGCCTCCTGAAGCGTCCCTGACGGCTGCAAGCAGGGCAGGGTGGAAGGCGATCTCCCCGGTCTTGTGGTCTCGATACTCCAGAGCCGGGTGAAACCGGAGATCAGCAGGGTAGGGTGGACGCAAGTGCCGAAGGCTGAGGTAAGTCTCAGCTAATGTGCCGGACAGCGACTTTCCCTCGTGCCAGATGCGTCTTGCGATCGCCGACGTATCCGTTCGGGTGCGGAACGGTGCATCCCTGATGTAGCCATCTCTGGCGGCCACGCATGGCTTCCCAAGGAAGCGTCGCGCCTCGGCCAGCGTTTCGGCAAGGCCGCGATGTCCCTCCCTTGCAGCGAGGAGATCGAGAAGATCACCATGTTCGCCGGTCGCGGCGTCCTGCCATTTGCCCCGTGCGCCTTGGCCATGCGCCGGTCCGGTGAGCTTGACGAAGAGTGAGCGGCCTCTCGTGTTGGCCGTATCGCCGACGATCCAGTATCTCCCGGATCTATGCCCATTCGAGAGATAGTATCGGCAGAAGGCCTCCACGCGTTCTGCCAATTGCATCGCGAGATCGCGCGCCGGAGACCCGGCGCTGAAATGTTGTCGTGACATGGACAAATCCTCACGCGCAGTGTTGCTTTGTCGCATGGGCTTCACGCGAACCGCCGGACACTTCGCTTGCCCATGCTCTGGGACGGGCCGAAGGCACGATGCGGAGGAGGGGGTAAAGGTCGAAAAGGCGGCCGAGGATTTTAGCCGCCTCATTGCCGACCGGGACAAAAAGCCGAAGCTTCCAGGCGATGATCTCGGAAATCAGGCCAAGGGATTTCAGGCGCTGGACATCAAGATCCGGGAACCCAGCGAGTTCGATCCTGTGACTGCCCATCACGAGCGAGCGCTTCAGCGTCAAGCCCTCCCGCAGGACAAGGCCGGTATTGTCGCGGATGATCGTGTCCGCGGCCTCCGCTGCTGAGAGGGCAGGGGCCTCAGAAAGCAGCGTTTCCTTCAAGGCGGCAGCGGTTGCGGGTGAGACAAGCCGTCCAATCAGGCGCTGACCGCAATCGGTCTGCAACCGATAGACCCTCGTGTTCTCCTCCGGAAACTGCTTCCAGACCGGAAGGAGCAAGCCGACGACCATATGGAAACGGGTCTCGGTGAAGGTAGGGATCTCGCGGACTTCGGTTTCCCATGCCGCGCGGAAGTTGCTCTCGTCGATCTCCCGCCATTGCGATTTCTCCAGCGCCTCGGTCGACATGACCTCCCGCGCATTGGGACGGATCAGCCTGACGCGAGGCGTCACAGAGCCATCATCCTGCATCAGGCTCGTCGTCGGGATTACGAGCGCGGCGCGTCCGGATTGCCGGTTGAGCATCAGCCGCGCTTTCAGGTTGCCATCGCGCTGCGCGAGGGCCTCATCGCTTGTCGTGATCTCCGTCCGATCCTTGCGCAGCAGCGTCATCAGCGAGGTCGTGGCGCCACTTGCCTGATGGGTCGCGATGACCTTCTCCTCCTGAACCACGAGGCTCTCGGCTCGGACGGTCTCGACCCCGATATCAAACGTGCCGGATTGCATCGCGCCTTCAATCGCTGTTTCCATCAGGCTCTCGAAGACCTCGAAAAGCTGGTTCTGGAGCGCGATCGGCAAAGCGAGGATGCGATTGAGGAAGGTCGTGATGGGCGGAAGTTCTTCCAACAGGCTGCCATCCCGATCCGTGAGACTGAGCCCCGTTGCAGCCTCGAAGCGCGCGAGCGAGCATGCCTCGACCTTGCCGGCATAGATCAGCTGGTAAAGCTGACGGAGCGCTAGGCGACCATAGACGGATTCGAGATTATCCTCGGCGCGGAACATGCCCTGGCCACCGGTCTGGCGCTGTCCCCGCGTGATCGCCCCGAGCGTATCGAGACGCCGGGCAATCGTCGACAGAAACCGCTTCTCGCCCTTCACATCACTCGCCGCCGGACGGAACAGCGGCGGCTGTGCCTGATTCGTCCGGTTGGTGCGCCCCAGCCCCTGGATCGCGTTATCGGCCTTCCAACCGGGTTCCAGCAGGTAATGTACCCGCAAGCGCTGGTTCTTGGCGGACCGCTCGGCGTGGTAGCTCCGGCCGGTGCCACCGGCATCGGAGAAGACGAGGATCCGCTTCTGATCCCCCTGAAACGCCCGCGTCTCCCCGAGATTGGCCGATGCTGCCCGTGTTTCGACGCAAAGGCGCTGCAAGCCATCCGGATTGGCCTTGGTGACGATCCGCCGGGAGCGTCCGGTGACCTCCGCTACCATATCCGTCCCGAAGCGCTGGATGATCTGGTCGAGCGCACCCTGAACGGCCGGAAGCGACGCGAGATGTTCAATCAACCTGTCGCGGCGTTCGAGTGCCTCGCGCGATTGGATGGGGTTGCCGTTCTCATCGAGGGCAGGGCGGGACTGTAAGTTCCCATCCTCATCGGAATAGACCTCGAAGAGTTGCGTCGGGAAGGAATGCGCGAGGTAATCGAGGACATATTCGCGAGGCGTGATATCGACCGAGAGATCATTCCATTCCGCTGTCGGAATTTCGGCCAGTCGCCGTTCGAGCAGGGCCTCGTTGGTCGAGACGATCTGGATGACCGAGGCGTGCCCCGCTTCCATATCCGCCTCAATCGCCTTCATCAGGCTCGGTGCCTTCATTGCGGTAATGAGATGGGCGAAGAAGCGCTGCTTGTTCGATTCGAAGGCCGAACGCGCGGCGGCCTTCGCGTTCTTGTTGTAGGATTTGCCGCCTTCGCCGGTGATGTTCGAGGCCTCAAGCGCAGCATTGAGATTGTTATGGATGATCTCGAAGGCCGACGCATAGGCGTCATAGATCCGGATCTGCTCGG
>Ga0209570_1000934_pt1 | contig 21408 bp, 11 predicted proteins | sample EBPBio172007_DNA_FD_185861 | JGI IMG/M metagenome (GOLD analysis project Ga0209570, IMG submission 185861) | Wastewater treatment Type I Accumulibacter community from EBPR Bioreactor in Madison, WI, USA - Reactor 1_9/17/2007_ DNA (SPAdes)... | ecosystem: Engineered > Bioreactor > EBPR >... | reverse complement strand
TCTCTTCTCAGATGGAGACAATATCAATCCGATCATCTCACTTTTGAGTGACCGGGATAAATGGGACATCCTGTCGGCATCTTTCCTCGAGAATGTCAGTAAAAGTTCCAACAATTTTTATTACGCAGCTTTTTATGTCGAAAGCAAGGGTTTCACAAAAACCGACCTTAAGGTTTCTTCAAGAATGCCTTACAGAGTTTTTGTGGGGAATGAGGGGAAAAAGTCGAATATTGATGCCCCCGATAATGATACCAATGTCACCAAAACAGTAACAGTGCCACTCAATCTTGAAACGGGAAAAACTTTGGTTGTAATAAAAGTGCTTAGCCTGGCAAAAGCAGATGGTGAAAGAGAATTGAAGGTAACTCTCAGCAGATCAGCCGATTTAAAGTCAGAACTTTTTGTCTCAACCGATGATGTCAGTTATACTTCTTTTGAAAGACTTCTTGATGACCCCAAAATTCAGGGAATTTCCATCTCACCTTCAGGTGAATATTCGGCTGTAACAGTGAGCAAAAGAATCAAATCAAAAGCAACAAACGAAAGAGCCATCCTGATCTTTGAAAACTCCACAGCGAAACAGATCAGAACTCTTACCGTTCAGGGATTTAAGTGGGTAAAAGATGATATTTATGCTTATACGACTTCCGGCACCAAAACGACTTCGATTCATTCATCATCAATTAAAAAGGGTGAAGTAACAACAATTTTGGATGGTGTCGAAAACTTTGCATCATTTTTCTTCAGTACAGATGGCAAAAAACTGATTTACTCCATTTATAAAGAAGTGAGTGAATTTGAAAATGGTGCAAAACGCCACAAAGGATTGCAAGACAGATGGGACAGCTGGCGTAATACTTACAAAACTTTCATGATGGATTTAACTTCAGGTACCTCATCGGTGCTCATCAATTTTGATGACAATCTTCAGGTTGAAGACCTCTCTGACGATAACAACCGGTTGCTCCTTTCCCGTTCGGATTATGATCTTAAAACGAGACCTTTCTCCTATTCCGACTATTTTATTTACAATTTTACCACTGAAAAACTTGATTCCCTCTTCCGGGTTTTTTACGGCGGAAACGGAACATTTTCAAAGGACGGGAAATCGATCTATTTGACCGGAGGACCGGCATTGTTTGGGAATCTTGGTGTCACTACTGAACCTGACCTTATTCCAAATGACTACAACAGCCTGCTCTACAAATACGAAATTTCTTCCGGAACTGTTTCTTGCCTGACAAAAGAATTTGACCCTGCAATTTCTGATTATTATCCCGATGTAAATAACGAGGGAATTTTCCTTCTGACAACTGACAAAAGTTACAAAAATGTTTATTCGAGATCAAATTCTGGGGGGTTCGCTAAAATTGATATGCCCGTTAAATCAGTGGAAAATCTCAGCTTTGATGATGATTTTGGTTATGCACTTCTTAGTGGTTCAGACCCTGACAGACCCGACAGAGTATATCTGTATGATTTAAAGAAGAAAACATCATCCCTGCTTTATGATCCAAATGCCGAAACATACAAAAACATAAAACCGGGGAAATATGAGGAATTTTCATTTGTTTCCGATAAAGGGAGAAATATAGAATGTGCCCTGTTTTTTCCGCCTGACTATGATCCGACCAAAAATTATCCATGTATTGTCAATTATTATGGTGGAACAACCCCCGTCTCCAATACATTTGAAGGACGATATCCAAAAAATATCTGGACTGCAAATGGTTACATAGTACTTGTTCTTCAACCTTCGGGCGCAATTGGATATGGACAAAAATTTGCCGCATTCCATGTAAATGACTGGGGGGGTGATGTTGCTCAGGAGATTATCCAGGGAACAAAGAAAATGCTGGATAAATATCCATCAGTTGACCCCAAGAGACTTGGCTGCATTGGTGCCTCATACGGTGGATTTATGACCATGTCACTTGTAACTAAAACCGATATCTTTGCGGCAGCTATCTCACACGCAGGGATAAGTTCACTTTCAAGCTACTGGGGTGAAGGATTCTGGGGTCCCGTTTATTCGGCGGTTGCAACAGCCAACAGTTACCCATGGAACAGAAAAGATATATATGTTGATAAAAGTCCCCTCTTTTCAGCAGACAAGGTTAATACGCCAATACTGCTGTTACATGGCAACGATGATACCAATGTTCCTCCGGGAGAGTCACTTCAGTTTTACACTGCATTAAAAATCCTCGGAAGAGATGTGGAATTTATTGAAATAGATAAACAGAACCACCACATTCTTGACTACGATAAAAGAAAACACTGGTCAAAAACAATCTTGGCTTACTTTGATAAATACCTTAAAAAAGACTCTTCATGGTGGAATTTTCTATATGAATCATCGGAAAAGTAAATTTTATGCTATATTAAAAGTTGTAAAAATCTATTTTTAATCTTAAGCTACCACGATGAGTCAATATAAGTCAATTGCCCTTTTTTTAGATAATCCAGGTTCCATCGAAATCTATCACGAGTTTGCCCGGAATGGCAACCATGATCTATTGCATCTTGCAAAAAATCCTCAAAATATTAATGAGTTACCCACAAAAAAATATGATCTGATCATAGTTGAGATTTCTCACCCGTCGATGACAGAGATAGAATTCATCGATTCACTTCATACAATTTGTGAAAATATCCCCATCATCGTTGTTTCCTCATATTTCTATGATACAAGAGAGATAGTGTTTGGGAATAAAATCAGGGGTTTCATTCAAAATCCACTGACAGTGCAGAAACTTGAGGCACAAGCTGCATTATACCTGATTCAGGAAACCCAGCCTGAAGTTCAGGCACCGGCACCAAAAGTGGTTGACGACATGGTACTCTCAAACAGACGATTAACGGTCCTGTTGGAAATTTCACGCTCCCTGACTTCAATCACCGATCTCGATGAACTTTTATCACATATTATCAAAATGGCTGCGGAGGTGCTTCAGGCTGAGAGGGCAACTCTTTTTATCCATGATAAAAACAGAAAAGAGCTTTGGTCACGAACCGGTATCGGCTTAAAAGCCTCCGAGATCCGATTCCCTTCCAATCAGGGAGTTGCGGGAGAGATTTTTCAGAGTGGACAATCGCTAATCATAAGTAATCCTTATGAACATCCAACCTTCAACAAAGAGTTTGATCTTAAATCAGGGTTCACCACAAAAAACATTCTTGGTTTTCCTCTCAAAAACATCAACGGTGAAGTTATCGGGGTGATCCAACTCCTGAATAAGAAGTCGGGCAGTTTTGATGCCGAAGATGAATCTTATCTCGGTGCTCTTACATCTGCCGTGGGAATTGTCCTTGAAAATGCACTGCTCCGCGAAAAACTTAAAAAACAACTTGAAGATATTCAACAGGCTTATGTCGAACTGGATATTGCCCAGAATACCATCCTCAAAGAGACAAAATTTGCAACTATTTTTGAATTGACGGGCATTGTCAGAAGCGCAGCCTCTGAAAATGATGTCCTGAGAGTCATAGCGAATCTAAGATCTGACTATTTGTTTGATTCAAAACTCTTGAGGTCGCTGGATATCATCGAACATTCTTTTAATAAAATATTATCAGATACAGAGGCTTTTGCGCAACAAAATGGCAATTAAAAAACTTCTGCTACTACTCCTTATTTTTTTACACTTCAGCGGTTGTGCAAAAAATGAGGAAAATGAAACAATAATTAAATTTGGAGACAAGATGAGCGTCGATTTTTCAAAACTCGATACTGCCACTTTTGGAGCCGGTTGCTTCTGGTGTGTTGAAGCCGTTTTTCAGCGTCTTAAAGGCGTTGAGAAGGTAATCTCAGGCTACGCCGGTGGTTCGGTTGTTAAACCAACTTACAAACAGGTGTGCGAAGGAAACACAGGACACGCTGAAGTTTGTCAGATATATTATGATCCCTCAATTATATCTTTTAAAGAGTTGCTCGAGGTTTTTTGGAAGACCCATGACCCAACAACTCTCAACCGCCAGGGTAATGATGTTGGTACGCAATACCGGTCGGTGGTCTTCTATCATAAAGAAGAACAAAAAGAACTTGCAGAGTTCTACAAAAAAGAACTTGATAGTTCCGGAATTTTTAATGATCCCGTTATTACTGAAATTTCCCCCTACACCGAGCTTTATATAGCCGAAGATTATCATCAAAATTATTTTGATGAAAACGGGAACCAACCTTATTGTTCATTTGTAATAAGACCAAAACTCGAAAAATTTGAAAAAGTATTTAAAGAAAAACTTAAATAATTTATTTTAACCAAAATGGAGTTCATATGAAATCTCATGAAATTGATTATAAAATTATAGGCGACGACCTTCAAATGGTTGAAGTTGAACTTGATCCGGGTGAAACTGTAATAGCCGAAGCCGGCGCCATGTGTTACCTCGAAAGTGGTATCGAATTTGAAACCAAAATGGGTGACGGAAGTGATACCAACTCCGGTTTTTTTGGAAAACTTGTCTCTGCCGGTAAAAGAGCACTCGCAGGTGAATCCGTTTTTATGACACACTTCACCAATCATGGAAGTGGTAAAAAAAGACTGGCTTTTGCATCAGCAGTTCCCGGTAAGATAATTCCAATTGATTTGGATCAGTATGGTGGAAAAATTTTCTGCCAGAGTGATGCATTTTTGGCTGCGGCTCTTGGTACAAAAATAAGCATCGCATTTACAAAAAAACTTGGTGCCGGTTTCTTCGGCGGCGAGGGTTTTATTCTGCAAAAGCTTGAAGGTGATGGGCAAGCGTTTATCAATTGTGGTGGTAGCATCATCAAAAAAGAGTTGGTAAATGATACACTCCGAATCGACACCGGATGTCTTGTCGCTTTTACTGATGGTCTCGATTATGACATCGAAAGAGCCGGTAACATGAAAACAATGTTCTTTGGCGGTGAAGGATTGTTCCTTGCCACTGTTAAAGGCACAGGCACGGTTTATATCCAGAGTCTGCCTTTCTCCCGTCTTGCTGACAAAATTATTGCAAGGGTGCCGAAGTCATCTACAACAATTAGCAGTTCCGATTAATTTCGACAACTTGATTATTATTTGAAAAAGGCGGCACTCAAGTCGCCTTTTTTTTGTCTGATTTTATCCTTTCACACCAAACACATCAACTTTAAAAAAATAATTTTAGATTAGTTTCATTTTTCTCTTGTTTGATATTTCCTTATATCGTATATTTACGATATACAATTTAGGAATTATATGGCTTACTCAAAAAAAGAAGAATTCCCCGATCAGGATTTAAGACTGGCAGAGATAGCAAAAGCACTCTCCCACCCGGCGCGAATCAGAATATTAAGGATACTTAATGAAATGAATTCCTGTATGGTAGGAAGTCTGGTTGATCAACTCCCGATTTCACAGTCAACAGTATCACAACATTTAAATGAATTGAAAAAAGCGGGTATGATTATTGGTGAAATAGACGGACCAAAAGTCTGTTATTGTATAAACAAAGAAGAATTAACAAAAACAAAAAAGGCATTCGACCGGTTATTCACCGGCATAGGGTGCTGTTAACTAACTGAAAGGTTAAAAAAAATGAATACAAATGATGAAATCAAGAATAGTGTAAAAGAAAGATATTCTCAAATAGTTGAAAGTGCAACTCCTTCAAGCTGCTGTGGCCCTGCTTCCACAAGTTGCTGTGGGCCCGATGTAAAAGATTTTACCGTTTTTTCGGATGACTACACCAATTTCCCCGGTTATGCTGCAGAAGCTGACTTAAATCTTGGGTGTGGACTTCCAACCGAATTTGCTGGAATCGTGGAAGGAAATACAGTGATCGATTTGGGATCGGGAGCAGGTAACGATATCTTTGTAGCCCGTGCTTTTGCAGGAGAAACCGGAAGAGTGATTGGACTTGACTTCACTGAAGCAATGATAAATAAAGCAGAAATCAACAAAACAAAACTTGGTTATAAAAATGTTGAATTTGTGTTTGGAGATATTGAAGAGATGCCATTTGAAGATGGACTTGCCGATGTTATAGTTTCCAACTGTGTTTTAAATCTTGTACCTGACAAACAAAAAGCATTTGGAGAAATCCACAGAACCCTCAAACCGGGTGGTCATTTTTGCATCTCTGATGTAGTGCTTCAAGGTGAACTAAGACAGGAGCTTAAAAACTCAGCTACCCTTTATGCAGGCTGTGTCGCCGGAGCAATGCAGGAAGAGGATTATCTTGGTGTGATTAAAGAGGCCGGATTCAAAAATATCCGGGTAAGAAAATCAAAAAGAATTCATCTGCCTGATGATTTACTTTCCAAATATCTTGATAAATCTTCGATGGAAGAATTTAAGACCAGCGGCGCGGGAATATTCAGTATCACTGTTACAGCAGAGAAATAAGCAGAAGAAAAACAAGAAACACTGTTTTTCGTTACCCCCCTTACCCGATTTAATTGGAGTATCATGTCCCGGAGGACGTGGTACTCCATCGTCTCAGCCTCTTTGAATCGAATGTTAACAGCAACTTGTCAGACTCATTATCAAGTTTTTTCTACTTCCACCTGAAAAATTAAATCCGGACCGAACAACCGAAATAATTCAATTCAGGAATTATTGGTGTTTGTAGGCCCATGTTATATGGTTTCCCAATTGGTTTTAGTAAATTGTTAGAGTAAAAATTTTATAAAGCCTAAAGGCAAGAGAATGGTAAAATTATCACTCAAATCCAGAAAATCTTTTTCTCTCAGTGATTACGACTTTATTTTACTTATTTTTTACTCCGACCAGATAACCGGGCATAAACAGTGGACTAAAGTATGTTAGAAATTAGGAAAAATACATTTTCCAAAAATTATGAAAATACATTTTTTAGACATTTTTCAGCACAACTGAACAACTTGTTTAAGGAACGAAATCTTAATGGAGTGCTTTTAGGGAGCCCGTTTTGTGAAGTAAATGAGCGACTTCAAATTGATGCATTACTCATTACACAGAATGTAGTTTGTATAATCGACTTTAAGAACTTCACCGGAAAAATCAAACTTCCAAACGAATCTGATTTTGAGTTTGGTCTCTGGACAACTGAAACCGGGGAACAAGTTAAAGGTGGTAGTTCGATAAATCCATTCAAACAATTAAAAAACCAAAAAAGCAAGTTCATTGATGTTTCAAAAAAACATCTTGAAGACAAAATTTGCGCCTCCGACTCTTTCAATTCACTCCACACTGTTAAAATCATTTGTTTCCAAGAAGAAGTTGATATTATTGGAAACATCCCTGGGAAAGAATCTCTGAATTTTTTCATTATTGAAAGAAGAAATTTCATAGATAAAATTCTAGACATCATTGATGTGACTGACAAGGATGTTCATTTAACCGAAAAATCGTTTAGTGTTTTTAAAGCTTTTTTTAAGGCTGACCAATACACTATTGAGGATAAGCAAGATGAAGAAATTGCAGGTGAGATCGCAAGCAAATCCGTTAAATTTGATCGCACCAAACTGTATAATGACCAGAAAGTAGCGCTTGATGAAATAAAAATATTTTTGGAAGACCCAGAAAAACAAGTATTTATCTTACAAGGAACTATTCATAGCGGAAAATCATCCCTAATACCATTTATTCAAGAACTTGCGTATGATTCCCAAATCCACGAAACAGAAATTTTCGCGTCATCAAGTAGAATTGCTCGAAATCTGCTTTCAATAAATGGGTTTGAGAAGGTAAATAGTATTTATTCGTTTATTTATGGTGGAATAGTAAACGATAAATCTGAGATCGAAGATCAGGAAATATCAGATGAAATCCCATTAGAAATTGTACCATTTAAAAAATGCGATAACGCAGATAATGCCTTGTTTGTCGTGGATGAATCACAAATGGTTTCCGATTCGTACCATGAGTCTTTGGACTTGGTTTTTGGTACAGGATATTTGCTACGAGATTTTATCAATTTCGCAGAACTTGATACTTCAAAGCGTAAGATTATATTTATTGGAGATCCATACCTACTCCAGTTTGGTAAAGCAGAAGAATCACCATTAAATCCTGCGTATTTAGAAGAGATTTATAAACTTAATGTATCTTCATTTTCATTAGTTGATAAACACAGTTTTTCGGACTTAAATCGTCAGGCTTTAAGCTGTGTCAAGAGCATTAAAGATAATTTATTCAATTCATTGAATTTTGTCGCTGGGGATCAAGTCTCAATCATTCCAAACGAGGGTAACCAAACAAGTGTAAAACAATTTGTCCAAAACAATATTGACGGACATATTCTTGTATTTAGTAATGAAGAAGCACACAATATTAATTTGTGGATTAAGAAATCCATTTTTGGTACAGGCCCAGAGATAGCCTCGAATGATTTAGTTTTATTTCACAACAATATTTCTGTTGATGACGAAAATGACCCATTTGCAGTCGCCAAAAAAATATACAACGGGCAGTTTGCAACAGTAGTGAGTGTTGCACAAAATTCTATTTCTGAATCTGTTAAAATTAAAGGAGAAGAATCGGAAATTATTTTTAGAGAATTTGATTTGCAACTAAAAGATACGGGTCACAAAATCAAAGTGATGAGTTTAGAAAACTATCTCACAGGCGCAAGGGCTGAACTTTCTAAGAATGAAATTACGGCATTCAAGATTATTCTGAATACCCAAATCTACAATTATCTAAAAGAGCATCCATTTGAAAAGTCTCATTATTATGCAGAATTGTTGACTTCAAATATTTATCAATTGAATCAAAAAGAAATTAGTGAGCAAAAGCATTATTTAGATTCAGGTCAAAAGGTCAAAGGTAAACTTGAAGAAAAAGAGAATGAGCATAAAAAATTAGTAAAACAAGCTAAGGGTAAATATATGAGGTATATTAAATATACTCTTTCTAATGACCCCACAACAAAATACTACAAATATAAAAATGCCGCATTACTTCGGTTTGGATGGGCAATGACTATACACAAGTCTGTATCTTTCAAATGGGATGAAGTGATTATCAATTGTGATCCAGGTTTAGGATACAATAATTCAAGAAATAACGAAAATTACTTCCGGCTGCTTTACACTGCTTTGAGTAGAGCTAAGAAAAAAGTAAATCTAATTAACTACAAGCCGATTAGTCCTTTTGAAAAAACAGAATTCATTGACCGGAATACAGGTGAAAAACCCAAGGAGATATTCTTTCAGTCTGATAACTCCGAACCAACATTACGCCTTGACGAGTTAAAAGTATATGTTACAGCCAAACTTGCAGTTATGAAACTTAAAATTAGAAATATTGAACATTATGATTGGCAAGAAAGGTATTTTATCACAAACGAAAACCACCAAGAAGCGATTATTTCGATTTCATATTCTGCAAAAGGACACTTTAGTTTGCCAGCAGTTATTGGAGGCGATCAGACCTTCTCTAAAATGGTCATTGAAACCCTTAAAACAAAAACTGAAATGACTTCTTTCGACCTAATAAAAGATGGATGGAGAAAAATTGAATATGAAAAATTAAAGACAGCTTTGTTGATTGTGGAAATTAAATTTGAAATTATTATCCAGACAAACTATAAGGATAAAATACGTTTCTTTTCTCCTGAAAATGAATTAGAGATTGAACTCGATTATGGAGGTAATGGAATGGTGAGTAAAATCACTGCAAAATACTACAGTGAAGTAACAATTTGGGAAATTTTTAAAGATGTTTTCTTAACAATGAAGCAAGAAAATTATGGACTCTAAAACACTTTTTAGTTTAAGAAACGAGGCTAAGAGTTTATCGGGTGATGCAAAGCTAAATAAATTAACTGAGGTATTAAATATCGCAAATAATTTATCCGCGAGTGAAAAAAATGATGAGTGGACACAAAAGGCTATCGCATATATTTTAATTGATTTATGCAAATATTTTTTATCGAATGACGATCATAAACAAGCTGAAATTTATTATCATAAACTATGTTCAATCGATTTTCAAACCGAAGACGATATAATTAAAGGTCAAAAAGAATATCTTCATCCAAAATTGGATATTAATAATTCTGAAGTTCAAAAAGCTGATAAATTGAGTAAAAATGGGAATCACACATCTGCACTCAGCATAATAAAAAATCTACTATTTAATAATAAACTAACAGAATTTCATCATGAATCATATGGGTGGATTATATACAGGTATCTTAAAGCGGAAGAAAAAAATCTGTCATCAATAACAGTTAGGACATTTTTGAGGGACTATTTGAATTTAAGGAACGAAAGACCCTCATTACTTCATTCAATGATTTTAAACTTTGCTCTGAATTATTCCAAAGCACATACAGATTTTAAGTTTTATATTTTTTTTAATATGTGGAATCCTCGGAATCTGCGTCACGACGATTTGCACGATGGTACGAAGGACGAGAACATCATTCCCTCCCTGATATCGAGAATTATTAAGGAATTTGTAAGAACGGAAACTCCTGTAAATATCGAAAAAGATATCCTTCAACCTACGGGACTAAACAGGGAATCAGTAATAGACTTTTTTAGAGAGCCATATTTCTGGAACTTAATTAATGTAAAAAAGGAGAATAGGTATTCAGATTTATGGCACCTGTTTGAAAATTACAACACTCTCTATTCTCATTATGGCCCTTCAAAATGGCACTCTGAAATCCTTAATCTGGCTGAAAGATTTATGTCAGAGAAAGATGAATGGCGGTTTCTAAGTTTTTTAACGAATTGGAATCTTAATAATTTTAGATATGAGGATTGGAAGGAAGTTGTGGATGGTGACAAAACTTTTAAACCATTAGCAATAAAGTCATTAAAAAAGGCTTTCGAAATCCTTAAAAATCATGACACGAAGCAAGAATTGTCCTGGTTAATCCAAGCTTATGAAAAAGCGATTAATGAATACCCTGGTGACGAGTGGTTGCTGAGAGAAAAGGCCTTGTTAGACCTGAGAAGTAACAAAATAGAGTCCGCTATCCAGATTTATAAACAATTATCACTTGACCTTCCTGATAAATTTTATATATGGAAGGAGTTTGCTGCATGTCTAAATGGTGAAGACCAAATTAAAATCGGTATGTTGTCAAAAGCCTTAATTTTAGAAACAAACGAAGATTTTTTAGGGGATTGCCATTTAGAATTGGCTAAAATTCTAATCGATAATAACTTACATGAAAATGCACTTATTGAGCTGGAGGGCTATAGAAAGCATAGAGAACTGAAAGGTTGGAGATTAACTGAGGTGTATGAGGAACTTCATTCAAAAGTAAGTGCAATCCAATTAAATCTTAAAGACAATATGGATTTGTACCATAAGTATATTCCATTTGCTGAAAATTATGTGTACTCTGATTTAGACTGGACTGAACTTGTTCTGTCCGACAAATGGAATGATGAGAAAGGGAAAGAGAGGTTGGTCTTCACAGATGGAAGGAAAATAGAATTATCAGTGGCCAAAAATAGGTTTGAGGCCTTGAAACAATCTGATTTAGGACAAGTATTCAGGTTTAAACTATACAAGCAGAAGATTTGTAAAGAAACTGAAAATAATTTTCACGGCGTTAATAATAGGCTCGATGTTGGATACAAACATAGACCTTTAATTGTAGAAAAGACGAATGGAGAGAGTTGGTCAATTTTAGATGAGACCATTGCCGTTGTTGATTACATCAATGAGGATAAAAATATTGTTCATGCGATTACAACTGAAAGCAACGCCGTATTTTTTCCACAAATTCTTAACAAGTTACATATCGGAGATTTCATAAAAGCAAAATATTTCACAAAGAAGATAAAAGATGAAAGCAGATTAGAACTTCGAAGAATTGAAACTATTACACAAGACGAAGTAATAAATAAATTCCATAATCATCTTGCAATAGTAGATGGAGTAAATGAGCTAAAACAGCTTTTTCACTTTGTAATTAACAATCGAAGAAAAGATGTAATTAAGTATTCGGAAACTAATCTTCGACCTAAGGTAGGTGATTTTATAAGATTGTGGTATGTTACAAAATATGACAAGGAAAAGAGACTGAAAGTAAAAATTTTAAAAATCGAACCTACTAATGAAATAGATCAAGATCTGCGAAAAAAAATTATAGGGCTTCTAAGGATAAAATTTAGAACTGATGAAGGAAGAATATTAGATATGGACAGCATATATTATGATGAATTCATACCTGATCATGGATTAAAACCGGACTTTGCGTTTGTTGAAGACTGTTATGTTCCTAAATACTTATTAGAAAAGCATAACATTGTGGAAGATTGTGATATAAAAGCTACTGCAATATTTGTAGAGGGTAAGTGGAAAGTGATTGAAATCGAAAAGGTAATTTGAAAACTTATAGGTAAAACAGAGCGAGCGGAAGAGTCTTGTGGCACAGAAGCACTGCAATATAAACTTTACAATACCATAATTTGTAGCGGTGCTTAAAATACTTATCAACTTTCCTGAAAAAATTTATGTCCAAACCATTCTCAATTCTTGATTAAAGTGTTATTTTGTATATACAATTTTGACTAATCTCATAACTGTTGTGTGATTGGCAATTTCATTGTTGTATCTAATTATTTGGACTTTTAAATGGTCATTGAACATAAAAACAAGTTCGGCTGCATTTATTATATCGGGACCAACTTTTGTGGACAGGTTAGATCCGGTAAGTTTGGGCAATGTTTCCAAAGTAACCCATTAAACAATATTCTCCGGCGGTAATGTGAGTGTAAAAGAAGCAAAAGCAAGAATCAAGATCAATTCGCTTTTAGAAGAGGCGGGTTGGCGTTTTTTTGATTCTAAAAGCGGTCCGGCCAACATCATTGTAGAGAACAATGTTAAACTTACTAAAGAAACAATAGACGAGTTTGGGGAAAACTTTGAGAAGTCAAAAAACGGCTTCATAGATTTCCTTCTTCTTGATAATAAGGGTTTTCCTCTTGTTGTGCTTGAAGCCAAATCAGAGGATAAAAATCCTCTTGTTGGTAAAGAACAAGCCCGCAGATATGCAAAAGCACAAAATTGTAGATTTGTAATCCTCTCCAACGGGAACCTTCATTATTTCTGGGATTTACTTCATGGCAATCCCTCCGTTATCACAAAATTCCCTGAACAAAATTCTTTAAACAGTTACAAAGATTTTCAACCTTCCCCTTCCAAATTAACCGAAGAACAGGTTAACCGGGATTACATCGTACTCACTCAAAAACCAAATTATTCGCTGGATCCGGCATGGCTTGATGAATCAACCAAAGGAAGATTTATTGAGACCAATAAACTTAAATTCCTCCGTGACTATCAACTTAAAGCTGTACATTCAATTCAACACGCCGTCAAGGATGGCAATACCCGATTCCTTTTTGAAATGGCTACGGGTACAGGAAAAACTTTAATCGCAGGCGCAGTGATTAAAATGTTCCTCAGGACAAGCAATGCAAAAAGAGTTTTGTTTTTGGTTGACCGACTGGAATTGGAAGATCAGGCTAACAAAGCTTTTAACAACTACCTTAAAAACGATTTTAAGTCAATTATTTTTAAAGAGAATCGTGATGACTGGCGCAAAGCCGAAATTGTGGTTACAACGGTACAATCCCTTCTGTTTAACAATAAGTACCTTAAACTCTTCTCCCCCACCGATTTTGATTTGGTAATTTCTGATGAAGCTCACCGTTCCATCGGCGGGAATGCGAGAGCCCTATTTGAGTATTTTATCGGATATAAACTTGGACTCACTGCAACTCCAAAAGACTATCTAAAAAAGATCGATCGTGAGAATGACCCCCGTGATGTTGAAAGAAGGCAACTTCTTGATACCTATAGAACATTTGGTTGCGAAAGTGGTCAGCCAACTTTTCGTTATTCTTTAATTGATGGTGTAAAGGACGGTTTTTTAATCAGTCCTGTTGTTGTGGATGCAAGAACAACAGTCACAACAGAACTTCTCTCCGAGAATGGATATTCGGTTCAAATTAAAACAGAAGAGAATAACGAGGAAGAAGAAATCTATTTTTCCAAGGACTTTGAGAAGAAGTTTTTTAGTGAAGCTACCAACAAACTTTTTTGTAAAACTTTTATCGATAATGCTCTTAGGGACCCAATCAGCGGTGAGATTGGAAAGGCCATAGTTTTTGCAGTGAGCCAAAATCATGCGGCTAAACTGACACAAGCCCTTAACGAAGTCGCGGATACAATGTTCCCGCATAAATATAATTCCGATTTTGCTTTGCAGGTAACATCACAGGTTCAGAATGCACAACAACATACTCTCAATTTTGCAAATAACAACCTCAGTGGTAACAGGAATTTTTTAGAAGAGTATAAAACCGGCAAGACCCGTGTTTGTGTGACAGTGGGAATGATGACAACAGGGTATGACTGCTCGGATATACTTAACATCTGTTTAATGCGACCAATCTTTTCTCCAACTGATTTTATTCAGATTAAAGGGAGGGGGACAAGAAAACACAATTTTACAGAATTGCTATATGATGAGGAGATGAAGCCTCTCATAAAAAATCCGGAGAAAACCAGGTTTAAGTTGTTTGATTTTTTTGCCAACTGTGAGTATTTTGAAGAAAAATTCAATTATGATGAAGTACTCAAACTGCCAACATTTGGCACTAACAGCGGTCCCGGGCCCGAACCTCCAAGACCTCCTGATGGATACGATTATACAAAACCGGATTTCCTGACAGTTATGGAAGAACAGGAAATTGGATATAATGGTATGAAAATAGACCGTATGTTTTTTGATCAGTTCGAAGAGAAAGTTGTCAAAGATGAATTCATCAGGGAGCATATAGCAACCGGTGAGTGGGATAGAGTTATTGATTATATGAATAAAAACATTTTTGATAAACCTCAAGAATATTTTACAATAGGAAAACTTAGAAAATCAGCGGGTGTTGACAGAAGAATTACCATTCGGGAGATACTGGAGAAGATTTACGGGTTGATCCCCTATTTTAAGTCGAAAGATCAATTAATTGATGAAGAGTTTGAAAAGTTTATAATCGACCGTAAACCGGATGACCCTGCGCATATTGTCGCAATGAAGTATTTTTTTAAGGCTTACGCAACAGACAGTAAAATTCGTGATATTATCGACAACAAACGCTTTGCCGATCTCAATGTTACTCCTAATTTTTCAATTAAAGATTACAAGGCTATCCCGCCTGTTTGGAGAAATATAATTCCAAATTACATTAAAGATTATATTTCTCTTAACCAGTTTATGTAAAAAGGAAACAATGTTAGATAACGAAACTAAACGCCGTATAGATACTGCAAGAGATATTCTTGTGGGAAAAGTGCCTGACCCTAAATCCCAGGTGGAACAAATTACAATCGCACTAATCTATAAATTTATGGATGATATGGATGCAGAAGCCGAGGAACTCGGTGGCGAGAGGAAATTCTTCTCGGGTGAGTTCGAACCTTATGGCTGGAAAAAACTTATGGCTCCGGGTCTGGGTGGTTTCGAAGTTTTAACTTTGTATGCCGAGGCAATACAAAAACTGAACATTAACCCAAATATTCCACAACTTTTCAGAGATATTTTTAAGAACGCTTATCTCCCCTACCGCGATCCACAAACCTTAAAAAGCTTTCTCAAAACCATAGACGAATTTAATTATAACCACTCGGAAAAGTTGGGAGATGCATTTGAGTATCTACTTTCTGTGCTTGGAAGCCAAGGAGACGCGGGGCAATTCAGAACTCCAAGGCATATTATCGATTTTATGGTTTATCTTGTTGACCCAAAAAAGAATGAAACCATATTAGACCCTGCATGTGGCACCGCGGGTTTCCTCATCTCATCATATAAACATATAGTGAAAAGGAACTCAAATAATTTTAATTCGGATGGTCAAAACGACTTCTCTTTCGGCGAGATTAACGGGGAAAGATACAGTGGTGATAAATTAACTCCCGATGAAAGAACCCGGCTTGCCTTAAATGTAAAAGGATACGATATTTCTCCGGATATGGTTAGACTGTCGCTTGTAAACCTTTATTTACACGGGTTTGCAGATCCCAAAATTTCTGAATATGATACCCTTACAAGCGAAGAGAGGTGGAACGAACATTCCGATATTATCCTCGCAAATCCTCCTTTTATGTCACCAAAGGGGGGCATAAGACCACACAAGAGATTTTCAGTCGAGAGTAATCGAAGTGAGGTTTTATTTGTGGATTATATTGCTGAACACCTGACACCAAACGGAAGAGCGGCGGTTATCGTGCCGGAAGGAATTATTTTCCAATCCGGGACCGCATATAAAACATTAAGAAAGATGTTGGTTGAAAATTATTTGTATGCTGTTATTTCGTTACCCTCAGGGGTGTTTAATCCTTACAGCGGTGTTAAAACCTCTATATTATTGATGGATAAAACTCTTGCCAAAAAGACAGATAAAATTCTTTTTGCAAAAGTGGTAAATGACGGCTTCGACCTTGGTGCACAAAGACTTGCAAATGATAAAAGTGAACTCCCGACCGTCGCTAATGCTGTTAAAGATTTTGCACAAAGCATTCTTAACCGTACAGAGTTTGATGCCGATTTATACAATAACCTGGTGGTTGCCACAAGAGAAAAGATAAGTGAAAGTGGCGATTGGGGGCTGAGTGGGCAAAGGTATAAGTTTGTTGAAAAGAGATGTGAAAAATATGAGATAGTTGAGTTGAGTGATGTCGTCGAGATTTTAGACAATCTACGAAGACCTATTACTCAGAACGAGAGGAAGCCTGGTCAATATCCATATTATGGTGCGACGGGGATAGTTGATTATGTGCAAGATTACTTGTTTGACGAAAGGCTTGTTTTAGTCGGTGAGGATGGTGCAAAGTGGGGTTTCGGAGAAAAAACTGCTTTTATTGCGGAAGGGAAATATTGGGTGAATAATCATGCACATGTTCTTCGACCAATTCCAGATAAATTGCTCCATAGATATTTAGTTGAGGTACTGAATGAAATGGATTTATCAAGTTATATAACAGGGGTAACCGTCCCAAAGCTTAATCAGGCTAAACTTCGGTCAATCCAAATCCCTCTTCCACCTCTCGAAATACAAAAGGAAATAGTTTCGGAGATCGAGGGTTGGCAGAAAATAATTGACGGTGCTCGTCAAGTTGTGGAAAACTATAAACCTCGAATAGAAATTGACCCGAGTTGGGAGATGGTGGAGTTGGAGGAAGTTTGTGAAAAAATTACTGATGGAACACATAGAACTCCGAATTATCTTAATACAGGAATACCATTTTTACGAGTAACGGATGTGACACAAAGTAATGGTAGCAAAAAATTTATAAGTATTGAAGAGCATCAAGAGCTCATTAAAAGATGTAAACCCGAAAAGGGTGATGTTCTCTACTCTAAAAATGGAACAATTGGGATTGCTAAACTAATAGATTGGGACTATGAGTTTAGCATATTTGTCAGTCTTGCATTACTGAAACCTAAAAGAGAAATCATATTACCCAAATATTTGGAAATCTTTCTCAATTCAGAAATGGCAATGAGTCAGGCGGTAGCTCATTCAAAATCAGGTACAGTAACAAACCTGCATCTTGTTGAAATTAAGCAGATGAAAATACCACTGCCAACTATAGATGTCCAGAAAAAAATAGTTGAAACTTTTGGCTATGAATTTGAGTTAATTGAATCATGCAACAATCTTGTAAAGATTTTTGAGACAAAAATTAAAAATAAAATTGAAAGTGTGTGGGGGCAGTGAGATGATAAATTATAATGAAAAAAGTCGTTGCCCAATTTGCATGTCGGAAGTTAAAGCAGAAGCTTTCTCGGGAAAAGATACTCATAAAGTTAATTGCAATAAATGCGGCAGATATGAGATATCAGGTACCGCTGTGGCAAGGTTTGGCTCGAGTGAACTAAACGCAAAAACACAAGCGGTGAGCTATTGGATAAAACACAACCAATTGCCCGACAACGAATTTGTTTATATCGATTCAAGAGTATTGAACATAATATTAGTTCCTTTTGTAGAACCAAAACCCAATGAACAAGCTCATAACTTAATTATTTGGTTGGGAGATAATCTTAAGAAACGATCTGATTCACTTACAATTCAAATGGAAGAAGCAGAATCCATCATTGGAACATCGGATGCTAAAGGGGTATTGTATATTATCGAGCATCTTTGTTCATCTGGATATATCACGGACATGCAATTAACTAACGCTGCATTGTACCTTGGTCTAACAATTTCAGGATGGAATTATTATTTTGAGTTAAAGAACTCAAATAAAATCAGCCGATTGGCGTTTATGGCAATGAAATTTGGGGATCCAATATTAGACTCTTTATACAATGATGTGATTAAAACAGCCGTTGCAGAAACGGGTTTTGAAATTAGAAAATTAGATGAAGTAAAAAGAGCCGGATTAATAGATGAAAAATTAAGAGTTGAAATTCGAAACTCAAAATTCTTGATAGCAGATCTTAGCCATTCAAATAATGGAGCATACTGGGAGGCAGGCATTGCTGAAGGATTAGGATTACCTGTAATTTACATTTGCGAAAAAGCGGTTTTTAATGATAAAACAAAATCCACTCACTTTGACACAAATCATCATTTAACAGTTTTATGGGAAAACACACCGGCAGGTTTGGAACAATTCTCGCAAGAGCTTAAGAACACCATACGGGCAACATTGCCGGGTGAAGCCAGGATGGAAGATTGAAAAAATATTTAGCCTTTTTATTACTTGCAATTAAAACGAAACCTATTCATATAGACCAAACAGATCGGAACTTACTCGATTTTGGGAGTATGGCGAACTTTGATTACAAAAGAACTCTCTCAAGTTAACATCAGAGTACTTTAATTTCAACTGTTTTTAGTTCTTTTACTGAGCGATCAATTAACAGTATTTTACCATCCTCAGTTTGTACAATAAATCCCCAAAATGATTTATATGGTTTGTTTTCTTTCGAACCGACTTCATTTATGGTAGCATTAAAGGAGATGGCACAGCCAGATACTTCACCTTTATATGAAACAGTATATCTCGTTCGTTTTGAAGCACCTGAACTTGAGAAGTATAGAGACATCAATGGTGATTCTTCATAACTTGCGAACCCCTCAAATTTAGGATATTCAACCTGAATGTCTAACACATATTTTGTAAAATCCCATCTTCCTGTTTGATTTTTCATCGGCTGGGCTAAAAATTGGTTACTGATAATTAAGAATATTTTTTTATGTTCCTCCGCTCGTTGAAGGTGGCTTTTCTCATTACTTTCATCTTTTTTCTCTTTATCACTAAGATTCCTAAGTGTTTCGTATATATTTTGATGGCAGTCCGTATTTTTTATAGCTTCGTCACAATATTCGCGCGCCTCTTCCAAAAATCCACCTTGGATCAATTGATTAGCAAGATTGCTCATCGATAGAGTATAATCATCTTTAATTGCTTCTTTAAAAAACTTGACAGATAAAGACGACAGACCCAGTTCCTGAGCTACTAAACCAATATTATTTAGAGTGCTGTCCCAGGGTTGATTGAACAACAATTTATTGTAATGGTAATAACTCAACTCATATAGATTAAGTTCGTAATACTTATGAGCTAGTTCAAATCTTGTTTCTACATCATAGGGACTGTGGAATAAAATTTGCTCACATAAGGACACATAAATATCATTACTTTTTCTTTCTAATGCAAATTTACTCACAGAGTGAAGAAACTTAACAAACGATTCATTTTCATCATCTGCCAGTACAAATGATCGAGATTCCTCTAATAAATTACTGCCAATGTCGGGTTTATCCGATTTCAAATAGTTCACCGCAGCCAATCCATAATATTTGATTTTTTGAAGTGGGATTATTGTATTGCTTGCCGCTTTTTCAAAACATACAGCAGCCAAATAATGTTCACTCAATCTTTCGTTTATGAAACCAAGGTATGCATTTATTTCAAAATGATTAGGATAGGATTTATGCATTTCCAGAAGATTAGAAATTGCGGTTTGGTCTTTGGTTGCGTGAAGGAATAAATTGAAAGCTTGAAAATCAATTTTATCATTTTCACGCAGAGATATTTCAGAGAGATTAAATGAACTAACAATCTCACTAATCCTCGACTGATCATTTACAATATGTGAATAGCGAAGTGCTTCCTTATACTCTGCCAAAGTAAAATCATTATAATTATAAGATGAGTCTGTGTCTTCATCGATTAAAAAGGTATCTGAAGATTGCTTTGAACTTGAATCTGAGAATGATTGTGTCGATGTTACGAGGGCGTTTGTTTGTATAGGAAAATATTCCTGGTTCTTAGAACTGATCATTTGCAATAACCTGTCGAAACACCCTGAAATATTATTCCTATCAAACGCTATATATTCAAGGTTTCCCTGCATTTGACCAGGCGGGCGCAACCCATTCTCTAACAATAAAATTATTGGCATGTCTTTCCCTATTGCGAAACCAATCTCCTGTATTATCCAATCAGATGTTTTGTATTCAATATTTGAAATATCTAATAGTCGTCGATTCTTCACAAACAATAAAGATTTTAAGAAACTCTCCTCGATTACAGCCTCCTGTTTAAGGCAGAGTGCAATAAGCATATTACACTCGCTGAAAATTGAGTTAACTTTGTCATGCACCTCAACTGGTTGTGATCTTTTGGCAGTACGATAACTAAATTCACTAATTGCATCTTTTATTGTATCCAGATAATTAAGGAGTGAGTCCACAATCTCTTTGTCGTAATCTCTGTAACTATGACTAACAAATGCTGTAATTGGCATATTTACTGCTCCACTGTTTAATTCTGGTTTTGGTTACTTGGCATGCTTTCGTTATAAATAAAGCCGTTATAAACGTGCCAACTTCTTTTATGACATGTCCTATGGAAATGTCTTCTTCTTTTTTTTTCAAATGAAATAGTATGTGACTTTCAAAAAAAGGGCAATAAAATTTACATATGCAATCTACTCAATTTGATCAACTTAGCCATCAAAAACATTGTCAGAAGGATGTGGTTTTATGAACGAAATAACATCCATATTTAAATAGCTATGGTATCTTTTTGGAGGGGCTCAATAAATCTCTATTTTGATTATTAATCATGCTGGAAAATTTATGAAATCGGAGGTTAAACTTCTCATAGTTAGGTTTGTGATGTACAGGATTCGGCTGAAGAGGTGTATTATAGTTTGCTAATAAGATGAGGATAACTCTAAAAATCGAATGGGTAAAGAATCAGAATGAACTTGGGGTAAAGAAGATTATAAAAAAAGAATTATTGAAAATTCCAGCATTACTCTGCCAGAAAAAACAAAAAATGCCCGACAATCAGGTAAAAGTATTTACATCAAGCTAATAATTGATAATTACTTCCTGATACCTAAAAAAAAAGGGGTACCCCCGGCAGGAATCGAACCTGCGCTCGTGGTACCGGAAACCACTGCTCTATCCACTGA
>Ga0209570_1000931_pt1 | contig 21428 bp, 17 predicted proteins | sample EBPBio172007_DNA_FD_185861 | JGI IMG/M metagenome (GOLD analysis project Ga0209570, IMG submission 185861) | Wastewater treatment Type I Accumulibacter community from EBPR Bioreactor in Madison, WI, USA - Reactor 1_9/17/2007_ DNA (SPAdes)... | ecosystem: Engineered > Bioreactor > EBPR >... | reverse complement strand
ATTAAATCAGCAATACGATTATTCTTCTTGTGCCATTGTTGCAACAGAAAATAATACTTCCATCAAGATAGAATCTCCCGTTAATCTTATTGGTGCAAGCGAGCGTACATTAACGGCAACATTACAAAAAGGTGAGAGTTATCTCATTCAAGCACGCCCAAGCCCCAATGATACTGCTCCTGATATGACCGGCATGAGGATATCATCATCTTTGCCAATTGCTGTTCATACAGGTGGTTTCTATGGATTTGGTCAGCATCCGACAAAAAAAAGATTTATTCCCCAATATGTCTCCGAAACTCTTCTTCCTGTCTCGGCTTATGCACAACGATATATCGTTATAGATCCGGTAAAATCTCGTAAAGAGCAAGATTTGGGACCTAATTATCATAAAATTGTTGCCATGACCGATACCGCCACAATTTATGTGAATGGTAATAATATGGGCAGAATAAAAAAAGGTGAATATATGTTTTTGCCATTAGATAACTATAGTGTCGTATATGGAACTTCACCAATTGCAGTAGTTTTATTTCGACGTTCTTCCTTCGTTACAGATCCATTTGATAATACAGCCGAACTAGATACTTATGGCAGCCCTTTTATGACTGATATTGCCCCTCAAGAATATTGGCAAAAAAGCTATGATGTTATGATAGCGGATTTTTTTAATCTTCTGGATGGATATTATACTGATAATTATATTAGTCTTATTGTACCGACGGCAGCATTGGATCAAATGAAACTGAATGGCAAAGCAGTTAATAAAAATTTATTTAAACCCTTACCATCATTTCCATCATCGGGATTTTGCTCCGAATTGTCGTATGCGACTATATCTATCAATCCCGGCGCTTTACGATTTGAATGCAGTGTACCATTTGGTATTAGTTGTTATGGCTATGGAAAAACATGGGACATATTTGGTTCCTATGGCTATGTTCCGGGTCGTTCTATGAATAATGCATCATTGTCACATCCTATTGTCAAGACAAGTGTGAGCGATACGACGATGTGTGCGGGACAAAGTCTGCAATTGCAAGCAAATGGCGGCGATGGCACATTTCAATGGTCACCCAAAGAAGGATTATCCTGCACGGATTGCCCTTCACCGATAGCAACAATCACAAAAGATATACTTTATACCGCTGTGAGTAAAGATTATTTTGGTTGTCCGACGATGAAACAAAGTGTCAGCGTGCGAGTGAAAACAGCGACGGTAAAAGCAAGTGAAGATTTGGGAATTTGTGCCGGAGATTCCATTCAATTAACCGTCAATGAAGGGTTGTCATATTCATGGACACCGTCGAATACCTTGAGTTGCAGCGATTGCCGTTCACCGTTTGCTCGCCCTACGACACAACAAACATATTATGTGACCATGACTGATAAATATGGTTGTGTGGGTATTGATTCGGTGACGGTGAGTGTGGGAAAACCGATAGCGGATGCGGGCAAAGACACCATAATTTGTGCAGGGTCATCGGTGCAAATATTTGCTTCGGGCGGAAATTATTATCGTTGGGAACAATCTCCCGATTTGAGTTGCAGCGATTGTGCTAACCCCATTATTTCTCCGAAACAATCACAATATTATCGCATGCGTTCTTTTATTTCAGCAAATTGTTATGCCGATGATTCTGTATTTATTACGGTAGAAAAAGCGACGGCAAATATTATTGCTCCCAAATTACGATATTGCGAAAATGATAGCATACAATTACGTGTCGAAGGCGGTAAAAGCGTGCAATGGCGCGGTGCGGGTATTAATTGTGTGGATTGCCGTGAGCAAAAATTTATTGCACCGCAAAGCGGATATTATTATGCAGAAATTACCACCGATAATAATTGTACGGCACAAGATTCTGTGTATATCACGATAAATACCCCACAAATTACAGTATCGGCGGACACAACAATATGTCGCGGCACATCGGCAAAGATGTGGGCACGGGGCAATGGACGATTTGTGTGGTCACCGCCGCAAGGATTAAGTTGTACGGATTGCGATTCTCCGTCGGCAAGTCCCACAGAATCAACGGAATATACGGTGTTATTATATGATGCGGATAATTGCATAGCAAGCGAAAAAGTATGGGTATATGTGGACAGTTGTGTCATTCAAACACAAGATACCATTACAGTTATGGCATCATTGGATTGCGAAACTATATCAGCAGAAAAAACATATATTCATTTATCGGATAATCCACTGACGGTGCAATCACCGATTTTTATACGCGGAAATACTAATGCATTTTTTGTGGAATATTCTGTTCCGCCGGGCACACAATTATCACGCAATGATATTTGTAAAATCTCAATAACAATGATAGAAAAAAATCAAGGTACTTATAGCGCGGAATATAGCATAGGGGAGGGCAAATCCACCAAGCTGAATGTATTTATTCAAGGAAAATATGAAGAAAAACGCGCGAATATTCGCCCACATGACACCACCGATATAATTGCCGGCAGTCGCATACCTGTTCGTTTATTTATGGAAAATAAAGAATCGGGACTGCAAGAAATAGTAATGACCATATCCTATCCTTCACGTTTTATGAAATATACGGACAAGAGTTTACAATCCATTGTTACCGGTGAATTTATTGTCGAAAAAACAGAAGAAAAAGAGGGTTTTGAATATGTGACTATACGAGGAAAAGGTATAGATATTTATCCATCGGAACAAGAAATAGCGCGATTTGAAGCAGATACATATTTAGGCGATTCATCTTCATTTACGGTACTGACCTCAACCCAAACGACGAATGAATGTTATCGCATAGCCCCGTCGAAGGCAACAATAAGCATGGGCGGTTGTTTTATAGAAGGCAGAACAGTGACGACAGGACAACCCTATACGATGACAAGTCGTGTGGAGGATAATCAATTAATTCTTGATTATACGGCGGGCTTAGATGGAAAAACAGAGTTTAGACTCATCAATAGTATGGGTGAAATTGTTGGAGAGCCAATACAGCGAGTGGACATAGGCGGAGAATATCAATTGATATATTCATTATCAAATTTGGCAAATGGGATATATATTATTAATTTCCGCTCAGGATTTTATACAAAAAATGAATGTATTATGTATGTACGGTAAATAGTCAGCTTCCAAATTCTCAATGTTTTTTCCAAACCTATAAGGTTTTTGAAACCTTATAGGTTTACCATTACATGATATTTACATTCCGAGCTTCAATTGTTTATTTAAGCCAAGCCGGGAAATCCTCTTGTGCGCTGCACACAGCCGCCCAAAAGATACGAAATGCAGATGCTGCGGTTTCCGCCTCGATTTTAATAGTCAGTTCACTGAGTACTTCTACGCCTTCAATGCGTTGTGCCCGCAATGTATGTTCTCGTGTATAAAAATCACATTCAAGAGAATAATGAGAAGTCGGTTTGAATGGTTGTAGTTGCCATTGAAGTCGCTTACGAATAGCTCTTTCGGCAGCATCGGCAATTGTTTGTTTTGTTCGTGCTATAGGATAGCAGATTGCAGCGGTAGAACCCAATACCTTTTTTGTAGAAACAAACTCAATCGAAGAACTTATTGCCGAACATTCTTCTTCCAAGTCATCATTACCGACAATCAGCCCAACGGGAATATCATAACTGCCGAAGATGGCAGAATTCATGGTGATTTCACCAATTTCTTTACCATTTAATCGTAAGCGACAAATTGTGCTGCCAACATACGTATGGGCTAATAAACCATTGGGCGTGCCGGCTTTTGAGTGATAACCAATCATAAAAGCCATATCAATTTCATCGTTAATTCCTTCAAGTTGACATAATGGTTTATTGGATGGGGAAGCGGGACCAATCACCAAGGATGCTCGCTCATGCAATTCTTCAAAGAGAACATTCCGCATTATGCCATGACCATCACCAACGATAAATTCTGCATCAGGTATAACACGTAAGCAACCTTCAATAGCTGCATTAATGTCTTGGGTTAATAATTTCCGAGCTGCGGAGTATGTTTTCCCTTCGGGCATAAGTTGATCATGATGGACAACACCTGTGGCGCCTTCCATATCCGCTGCAATGAAAATAAGCATAAAGTAAAATTGTTAAATTTTTAAAAATATTGTAGATAGTAAAATTAAAGCCCGCATCTCTCAAAAATGTAATCCACACTTTCTTTTAATGAAATACCACCATCAAATATCGCATTAAGTTCATCAAGAGGCATAACTTCTGTTATCTGTTCTGATTCTGCCAAAGTTTGACGAAGTGGAATCTTCTCAGCCCATGTTTTCATAGCGCATGTTTGAACGCGGGAATATGCTTCTTCTCTTGTAAGACCACGTTTAACTAATTCTAACAAAATAGTTTGAGAAAAGACTAAGCCATATGTTTTTTCAATATTGGCTTTCATATTTTCGGGGTAAACAAGCAATCTGTCAATCAGATTTATCGCTAAATGGAGCATATAATCCATAATGATAGTACTGTCCGGGCATATCACACGTTCAACGCTGCTGTGTGAAATATCACGTTCATGCCAAAGAGCATTATTTTCCATAGCAGCCATAGCATTGCTTCGAAGTAATCTTGCTAATCCCGTAAGTCTTTCAGAAACAATAGGATTACGTTTGTGAGGCATGGCTGAACTGCCTTTCTGTCCTTTGGAGAAAAACTCTTCGGCTTCAAGCACTTCCGAACGTTGTAAATGTCGAACTTCTATGGCAATTTTCTCTAATGATGATGCAATAATTGCTAAGGTAGAGAGAAATTCAGCATGGCGGTCTCTTTGAATTACTTGTGTCGAAACAGGAGCGGGAGTTAAGCCAAGCTTTTCGCAAACATATTCTTCAACTTTTGGAGAAAGATGTTCGAATGTTCCAACGGCACCGGAAATCATGCCCGTGGAAATAATGGCATTGGCTTGTTCTAATCTTTTCAAATTGCGCAAAGATTCTTGATACCAGAGCGCAAGTTTTAACCCGAATGTTGTCGGCTCTGCATGAATGCCATGTGAACGCCCTACACATACGGTATAGCGAAATTCATTTGCTCGGCGGGCTAAGACTTCCGATAACTGTTTCAATTTTTTGTAAATAAGCTCACCGGCTTGTTTTAACTGAACTGCGAGAGCAGTGTCTAACACATCAGAGGAAGTCATGCCGAGGTGAATAAAACGTGAATTAGGTCCAACATATTCTGCAACATTGGTCAGAAATGCAATTACATCATGCTTCACAGTTTCTTCAATTTCTAAAATCTTTTGTACATCGAATTGAGCTTTTTCACGGATTTCTATAACAGCATCGTTCGGAATGATGCCGAGTTTGGATTGGGCTTCACAAGCAAGTATTTCAATTTCCAACCAGATAGAGTATTTATTTTGTTCACTCCAAATTTTACCCATCTCGGGTCTTGTATAACGTTCAATCATAAAAATAAGATAAGAATTAACAAAAGTTGTACAAAAATATCATTTCATTTTCGATTCATCATGAAAGAATCATTCGATTTCTTCTATAGAGAGATAAGCATCCTCTTGGTCAATTTCGGATATTCTGCACACAGATTGATAGGAGCATTTTTGGCAGGCATTAGGCTTTGGCGATACAGAAAATTCACCTTTGCCGATTTCTTCACAAAAATGACCACCTATCTCAACGGCTTGTTGTGCCACATCATTCAGATATGCGGAGTCATACACTTTTATCCTCGTATAACCCGCCGCCTGAACTAAATTTGAGCAATGTTCTGCAATCAGTGGCAAGCGCACATATTTTTCTTTCTTTTCTTCGCGAGCAAAGGGAACATAATAGAGAGCACCTGAGGGAAAAGCTTGTTTTCCATATTTTGAGGCAATAATCTGATTTGCTGCTGCTATATAGAGTGGTAATTGTAAAGAACGCAGAGTTGTAATGTCCTTGTTTATTGGGGGATTGCCGGTTTTATAATCGGTTACCAAGAACTCCACAGCATCATTATGTTCTTTAATTTCAATTCTATCAATCTTTCCTCTTAATGTAAGTGTGTCCGATAATTTTAGTGCCTGATTACCTTTTCCGGATTTATTAAATTGCCCAAATGAATATTCAAATAAAGCGGGAATGAAATCCCATCCTGCTTGAATTTTTTGTAATTCATTTTCTAACCATACAAATAACTTTCCTTCAGCAACATCATCACCTAATAGCCGAGCGACTTCAATCGGGAAATAAGGATGATCAAATTTAAGTCTTTCAAGTTCTTCATTTGTAATCTGTTGTAATAATGACTTGTAGTCTTCTTTCTTATACTCAATGAGATTTTCCGGTATTGAGTCTTTTTGTAAATAGGTATAAAAGCGATAGACTATGGTGTGAAAGAGATTACCTATATCGGGACTGTTAAACCATGAAATCACCGATTGTTTGTCTTGTAAATAGAGAATATAGGAAGATAAATACTTAAAAGGACATTCACTGTATTGCTCTAATGCAGAAACAGATATAGGAGATTTACCCCGCTGTAATAAATGCTTTACGGTGTTCTCGGAATATACATTGTTGCGCGGATTTGCGACACTTGGTGCAGAAAGTACCTCAGATAATTGAAATTCTTGCATGGATGCTATAGAACAATACCAAGCCGGAGTATCATTATCGCTTTTATCAGTTAAATCTTTGTATTTATTATCAATACGAAGCGTAGTTATACGCAATACGGCATCTAAAAACGGTGATGGAACTGTTTCTGTATTCCCATCTGATTTTGGCAAAAATATATGTATGTTCGGGGTCTCACAGCTTTCCAGTGCATTTGCGAACCATTCAAAAAACTGCATTCTCTCAGAGCGTATATGCCGTTCCTCAGACTTTGGTAATTCAATACCAAGGAATTGTTCCGGTTTGTAAGATTGAGGGAATTCACCATCAATCAGACCACAGAGTATAGAAATAGGGCTTTGAATGCCACGAGTTTGTTCCGGTGAAGTAATGGTAACACCGTATCCATGTTTTTCTCGAATTTGATATTTTGCTGCATGTACAGAGCTCTTCAGCCGCGAAAAAAAGTGGATAGGCGAACGTTTTTTATCTGGAAAACGCTGGTTCTGGACATGACAAAATTCGTTCAAGACATCAATAAATGCTGCTAAAGCGCGTGCATCTTTTTCAACTTCTTCTTCTAAAACTATATATTCAAGTTCTGTTAATTTATTTTTTTTCAATAAAATATGATGGAAAAGCATCTCTATTGCATGACGTATTCGTAAACGATTGAGTACATTCTTTACAACAAGATTGCGAAAGTCCCGGACAGACATCTGTTTATCAGGAATATCAATTATCTCAATCAAAAGAGCAATATCATTTTTTGCTTTTTCTAATTGTCGCAGTTGTTTGTTTCTTTGTTGTAACTCTGCTTCATCTACTAAGCCGGCATCATTCCATCTATTAACTAATGCTGTTATTGCAAGTATTCTCTTTTCTATAATTTCAATCCACTGTTTGGGATTATGAAAACGCCTATAATCTGTGATTCTCAATAAACGAGCTACTTCATCAATTGTGGCTGCTGACTCACGTTGATATAATGCAATATTCTCAGATTCAGCGTCATCTAATTGAAAAAATTGAAGATAGGGGCTAGATAATGCTCGTCGTATATCACGTACTCGCCATCCACGTAAGCCAATATCAAAGACAGAAAATATTGCCGAAACGACAGGTGCTTTAGCTAATGAATAGCGATCGGTAATATTAAGAGGTATCGCAAGTTTCTTAAAACATTCACGAAAGAGGGGAGTATAAATTTCCGGTTGCCTCACTGCGATTGTAATATCCCCCGGATGATACCCTTCTTTTAAGAGATAATGTTTAACTAATTTGCCTATGGATTCAACTTCGTGCAGACGATCTTGAGCTTTCCACATAGAGACAAAACGGGAAAAGAATGGATTATTAATTGGTTTTTCAGTGTTAAAGAGCCAACGTCGTAAGCAAGAAACAGGTGTTAAATGTTGTAAATTGGAAACTGTAGTAGTCTGATGTGGTTGGTCTATGACACTATATCCTTGTAAAATCAATTGTGTAATCATTCCTTGAACATTTCCGAACAATGGACCATTATCCTCTGAAAATTCAATTGAGATTATGATGGGATAATTCTGCTGCGAAAGAACATTAAAAAGGGCAATTTCAGGTTGTGAAAACTCAGTAAACCCTGAAATATAAAGGAATAAGTTCTTCTCAAGTATAGATGACAAATGCAAAGGATTATGGGCAAGATAATGTGTCAGCGTATGAGTTAATGTATATTCATCCGTGATATTGTTTTGTAATTTAGATTCATAGTGATTGTAAAGTGTGATGATATCTGTCAATTTTTTCTGCCCTAATAGGGAAGTGTCGGCTACTTTTTCTAAGTCATCTTGTAGTTTCAATGGAGTTATTCCATCTTTTTTTAAGCCCTGTATGACATTATTGAGTCGCTCTATAATTGGAAGAGAGAGATTTTCGTCGGCAATACGATAATACGATAATGCTGATTGCTCGACTACTTCTTCGAACAATGCAAGCTTATAGGCGTCACTAACGACATGAATTTTCGCCAAACTTGGAACAGTGGATGCTATATACTGAATAAATGTAGAAAGTGTGTAAATCGGTGGTGATTTAACAGGCATTGCTTTCTGCAAAAAATTTGTTCGAACTGTGTTCCTTTGCAGTAATCTTTGTAGCCGCGCAGTCGGAACTATTCTCACACAATTGCCAATCTTGATCTCTTCGTAAACGGATTGATGAAGGTTGGCTGATAGAGCAGCTTGATTGCAAAGAAGGAGTGCCATGGTGTGATGTTCAATAAAAATCAATATTTACAGAAACTTTTGATTCCAAATTACGACAGACTTTTCGATTTGAGGAAAAATTTTTATCAAAAAGTTTGTTAGAAAGAATAAAATCCGTATTTTTGCGAACCGAAAATAATCGGGCGGTTAGCTCAGCTGGTCCAGAGCGCCTGCCTTACAAGCAGGATGTCGGGGGTTCAAATCCCTCACCGCCCACAAAAATTAGCTCATGATTTTCATGGGCTTTTTCTTTTTACACTCATTTACATTATAGCAATGAAAGTATCGTTTGGCATAGCAAGTATGATAATTGGGCTCAGTGTATCAACAGCGTTTGCACAAATACCTGACTCATTAAAAACATTCACATCTATTGAAGAAGCTGCTAAAAATCCCGAGGCAGTAAGAACTTTACGTGTTAATCGTTACGATAAAGATGTTTTTCCAAGTGAAGTTCTTAAAATGAAAAATCTAAGAATTTTTGCAATCCGTGGTGGTAAGTACCAATCCATTCCATCTGGTTTGGGACAGTTGAGTCAGCTAAAAATTCTACAAATCGAAAACAGTCAAATTACTGAAATCTCTGATGAAATTGGTAAACTTGAAGAATTAACTCAGCTTAACCTTCAAAGCAATAAATTGGTGAAATTGCCATCCGGCATTACCAAATTATCAAAGCTGACAATGTTGAACCTGAGCAATAATATGATGAGTGATTTACCTTCAAATCTTTCTGGTTTGTCATCATTGGTTGATTTAAATATGGCGAATAATAAACTAAGTGCATTACCTGAGGATATAGGTAATTTACCACAATTGCGGACATTAAATGTCAGAGGTAACCAATTAGCTTCTGTGCCTAAATCACTCAGTGCATCAAAATCGCTTGTCACATTAGATTTAAGTAGTAATAAACTTACTAATCTCTCCGGAATAAGTGCATTGTCAAAACTTGAGAATTTAGATGTGAGCAGTAATAATATTGCTAAAATTGATGATGCTCTATTTGATTTACCTGAATTAAAAGTTATCAATGTTTCCGGTAATTCATTACAATCAATGCCACAAACAATCTCAAAAGCCCAAAAATTGCGTTCACTCAATGCCTCCAAAAACCAACTTACACAGTTACCGTCTTCTCTGGCAGAGTTAAAGCAGTTAGATATGATTGACTTTTCGGAGAATTCCATAAAAGAGGTTCCCGAATCTATAGGAAATCTGGAAAATTTACTTACTATTGATTTGGGAAAAAATAATCTGAAAACTATACCCGGCAGTATAGGAAAATTAACAAAATTACGTTCATTAGATTTATCTGATAACCCATTGGAATCATTACCTGTTAAAGAGTTGATAAAACTCCATAATCTCAAGAAATTTCTCTTTTTCCAATCTCCGCCCGAAGCAAAAAAAGAGCAAGGTAAAAATCCGGCGGATGCCAAACCGGTGGGTGATAAAAAATAATCTTCATAACTTTATATCTTATGCTCACTAAGTTGTCGAAAATTATAATTTTATCTATACTTTCATGTCTTGCCATGAATGGTCAAGATATTCGTAATGCTTTTCTCAAAAAGTATTCGAAACTTAATTCCATCAGTCTTAAATTTACTGTAGATAATAATTTTGACCTTTTTTCTATGAAAGCAAAAAAGGGTAATAAATTTATCTTGGAACAAAAGTCTGTGATTATTTTCTGTGATGGAACAACTGTTTGGAATGTAAATAAAGTAACAAATAAATGTATGATATCGAATCGTGACATTCATAATGAAACGACTTCGATAGATGATATATTCTTGGGAATATTGAATACTTATATCATAGAAAAAACTATGACTGTCAATGATAGTAAGCTGGGAAGCAATTATTATATAGTTATGAAGCCGAGAAACAAAGATAACGTTATTAACGGAATAGAATCTCTCACTATGATTGTTGATAAAAAGACACTTCAGATAAAAACTATTGAGTATACAGATAATAACGATACACGCAGCATTACGATAAAGTCAATGAAGTTGAATCAAAAAATAGATAACTCTGCATTTGTCTTTACCCCATCAAAAGATATGACGGTCATTGATTTGCGTTAAGACATCAAGCTTCAAATACGATGGTGAACTCTTTTCTGAATGATGTTGCCGCATCTTTGAATTTTTCATTATGTTGTGCTTGTAAAGCGGGTGAGAACTCTTGACGGTAATGCAATAAGGTTGCACTATCTTTGCATACATATTCTATGACAAAATTTCCGTTAGTCGTATCGTCCATTAACTCCAACATTCTCACATTCAAGAAACATCCTGTTTTCATAACATCGGGTATATGGTGTTCACACATCCATGTTTGCCATTCTTGAACATATATTGATTTGACAGTCACATTGACTTGATATAGTATCATAAACAACCTACGATAAAATTATGTTATATTTTTGTATTATCTTCTTACCAAAGAAAACTAAGGTACTTTTACAAAAATACATACTACAACTCATACACAATCATTATGTTTGACTTTTCAGATCGCAATAAGAGTGCACATTGGATAACAGCACTTATCTCATTACTGTTGTTTATCCCGTTTTTGGGTAATGTCCATCTCTTTGATTGGGATGAAATTAACTTTGCTGAGGCAGCTCGTGAGATGGTAATTACTGGAGATTGGTTACGAGTTCATATAGATTATGCTCCTTTTTGGGAGAAACCCCCTTTATTTATTTGGCTGCAAGCGATTGCGATGTCCCTGTTTGGCATTAATGAATTTGCGGCACGTTTACCCAACGCTTTGATTGGTGTCTTTACATTACAAGTTCTGCTTTATCTTGGAAGAAAATTACACTCATTAGAATTTGGTTTATGGTGGGTGCTTGCTTATGCGGGGTCATTCTTACCTCATTTTTATTGTAAATCAGGAATCATTGACCCATTATTTAATCTTGCAATATTTTTATCTGTGTATTTTCTTCATCAGGCACTCAAACAAGAACATCTCAAGCATAGTGTGTATGCCGGTATTGCAACAGGTATAGCTGTATTAACCAAAGGACCTGTCGGTTTTCTATTACCCTCTTTAGTAGGTATTACCATGTTATTGTTGCAAAGAAATTTTACCGTATTTGTGATGAAAAGTATTCTGAGCTATGTCTCACTATCCATACTTGTTGCATCTTTGTGGTTTGGTGTTGAGTATTTTATTAATGGATCTTGGTTTATAGAAGAGTTTATTCTTTATCAAATTAGGTTATTGACGACGGGTGATGCCGGACATTCTCAACCATTATATTATCATTTTGTTATTGTACTTATTGGTTGTTTTCCTGCTTCTGTCTATGCTATATTCGGATTTCGTAGTGCTTGGAAGCAAGATAAGCATAATTTTTCACGCTGGATGATAGTTTTATTTTTCACCGTGATGATTCTTTTTTCATTAGTACAAACGAAGATAGTCCATTATTCATCTTTAGCGTATTATCCCGTTGCATATCTTGCTGCTTTTGTTATTACTAATTTTTTGAAAAACAGAAATAAAACTATTATTCCGTTTATTTCTGTCTATAGTTTATTGAGTGTAGTTTGGGTAGGGCTTTTTGCTGCAATTTGGTATATAGGAACGCATATAGAATTTATTATTTCTATTACAAAGCGTGATTTTGAGAAAGCAAACCTTTCGGCACCAGTAGTGTGGAATGGTTATGAAATTATTGTCCCCATAGTTCTCGCACTTGGAATTCTATCCTCATTTTTCTTACTACGCAAACATAAGTATATTCACTCCATTGCTCTTGGCTTTATTGCGGTGATTCTTGCAATCAGTATTTTTTTACCACTTGTTGCACCTAAAATCGAAGGTTATACACAAAGATCCATACTTGAGTTCTATCAAAAAACTTCAACGGAGAATTGTTATGTACAGCCTATATTCTATAAAACATATTCGCATTTATTTTATGGAAATAGGCGATATAATCAAAGTGCCGCATCCAAAAATATGTCACCGGGTGAATTTGAAGAATGGTTGAAGTCCGGCATTATTGACAAACCCGTGTATTTTGTTGCAAAAGTACATGATAAACATCATCTTGAAGCTATTCAAGGTGCCGAATTATATGGTTCCTATTATGGATTTTTAGTCTATAAACGTACTCCGAGATAGAATCTCGCATCATAAAGGTAATGATAAAGTCATTAGCGGGGTCGAAGGGGGAGATATTACGCCTATTTCATTGCTTCCTTGCGGTAATATTGAATCAAACATTTTTTCAAACTGTGATGAGAGAGAATGTATTAATATGCCTGTTCCAATGCCGATCAATGCACCTGCTGCAACATCTGTCGGATAATGAACACCAAGATGTAAGCGTGCAAATAGAGTATAGAGTGAATAAGAAATACTCGTAGATGTCACAATCCAATTATTATAGCGTAAACTAAGAATGGTCGCTAAACAAGCGCTGCCACTTGAGTGACCTGATGGAAATGACCAAAAGGACTCCGTGTCATTGGGAATAATACAATCTTTATGAGCGATAAATGGGCGTTCTCTTTGAATAAGTGATTTTAGTCCTGTCATTACACCGAACTGTACAACTTCTGCACTGGCAATGAGCAATCCATTTAAGACAATATCACGATTCTTTTCTGCATAACCATACACTAAGTGGATTGTTGGAATTGCTAATGATACAGGTACTAAACTGTTGCTGATAAGCTTTGATGTAAACACTAATTCCGGATTCCGAATTGTTGTTAACGTATGTACGATTGCGGCATCGGTAGAAAGTGAATCCGTGCATTTATGATTTACTACACTATCCGATAGCGAAGCTGTATGAAGCTGATAAAGACTGTATAATAATAATTTTACTGACATACTTTGATTATCCCCGTTTATAAATAACAAATAATTCCGGTGCAGAACGTTTTTTGTAAGGGTAACATAAATGAGCAATAGAAAAATTAGATGAAGGTAAATGAGATAATATATTTTTTACTGATTGTAACTCATCTTTTCCTCCATTATGCTCTACATAAACAGCAATAGTTATTACTCCACCTGATTGTAAAATTGAGCAACTTTGTTCGATTGCTGAATATGTGGTATGGGGTTGTGTGATGATTGATTTATCTGATTGTGGTAAATAACCAAGATTAAACATGACAGCCATAATATGACCGTGGAATTGATTATGAATTGAAGAATAAAGAGAGTCGTGCGATTGATTGAATATTGTCACATTATGGAATGTCGCATTGTCTTGTAAAATTTTTTCTGTTGCTTTGCAAGCGGACTCTTGAATATCAAATGCAAATACATGACCGTTTTGACCAACTGATTCGGATAAAAACAGAGTATCATGTCCATTTCCGCATGTAGCATCAATAACGGTATCACCTTGTTGGATATATTGCTGAATAATCCAATGAGTCATTGAAGTCAGATGAAACAAATTATTCTTCATCACTCTGAAAATAAGTAATTAGTCGGCTGTCTTTATGCTTGGATTGTGATCTATTCTTAATTTGTTGTTGTAATTTATGAGCAAATTCATGTGCAGCATTATACCCATACGTTTTAGATAGATAATTAAGAGCAATGACTTCTGTGATTACCGTAATATTTTTTCCTGCAAATATTGGTAATTTGACGGTAGCAATATCAACACCTAAAATGGGGGAAGTATATTCATCAAGCCCTGTGCGCGTATATTCTTTATCTTTATCCCATTCTTCTAATTCGACAATAATTTCCAACCGTTTTTGAAAGCGTATTGCACGAATTCCGAACATTTTTTCTACATCAATGATACCTAAGCCACGAATTTCCATAAAATGTTTTACGAGTGTTGTACCGGTACCCATCAGAATTGATTCTCTCTTTTTTGTGAACATCACAATGTCGTCGGCAACTAAACGATGACCTCGTTCAACAAGGTCTAAAGCAATTTCACTTTTACCTATCCCGCTCCTTCCTATGAGCAATACACCCACCCCATAAACATCAACAAAAGAGCCATGTAAAGTAGCTTGCTCTGCGAATTGATCGTCTAAAAACTCTGTGAGTAAATAAATAGCTTTGGTTGTCTCATAGTGTGTGCGGAATACAGGAATATGTGCTTTGTTCGCTTCCTCCATGAGAGCTTCATCAAATTCATGATTATTTGTCAGTATTATGCATGGAATTTCAAATGTACATAATGTTGAAAATGCTTTGCGGCTTTCAGAGGAACTTAATGATTTGAGGTAATACATCTCTGTATTCCCAAAAACTTGTACTCTGTTATGAGTGAATAATTGTACAAATCCGGCTAATGCCAATTGTGGTCTATGAATATTTTTATCAATAATTGGTTTATTTGTATTTATAGACGGATTTATTTGTATGAGTTTTACAGGGGATTGTAATAAAATATCAACTGGAATATTACTTTTTTGTATAGACTGTATGTTTTTTAATGAACTCATGACAGGACAAAAAAAAAACGCCCAAGATGACTTAGGCGTTTCATAAACTAAGGTCTGTGTTCAGCGTTACGATGATTGGATTGTTTTTCGCGAACTTTTTTTAATTGACTGATAATTTTATTAGACGCGCCATGAATACTTTTATCAAATAAATCAGAAGAATCTTTTGCATTGATGACGTGATCCTGTATATAGACTGTAAACTCTACAATTTTTCCATTATCGTCGTCAAGTACTATTTCCGTACGAGTAATGCCATCGGCATATTTTAAAAATTTGTTTGCTGTAGCAGTAACAATTTCTGTTAATTCAGGCCATGCTTTGAAGTGGCGTGCTGAGATGTTAATCACCATAACGAACCCCATCTATATAATAGTTAATAAAAATGCTGCCTTTCGGCTTGCTGTATGACAACTTTTTGTTGTAATTATTGTGATATTTTCTTTGCTTGCTTCATAAACTGAAAAAAGACTCCCACATTTACTGCAAATGAACTTGTTCCTGCGTAAAACGTATCATTCCAAGAAGCCGGCGGATTCACAAATTGTGTTTTTGCCTTTTCAAAAAAAGGCGCATACAAACCGGAATAGACATATCGTGCCTCAATGAGAATACCGGCAATGACCGATTGTTTAAGTTTCTTGTCGAAAGACATTTCAATACCGCTATAGAGCGTAAATGCCGGTCCTACTAAAGTCGAATTAATATATTCACCACCGGTTCTTATATCATTCGGAAATGATGAACGTAATTTTTCAGTCCAAGTTATTTTCCCAATATTTATGCCAAGTCCACCGCCGACATAAGTGCGAAATTGATTGCTCGATGGCACAAATTCGGCTGTAAGTAAAACAGGTATTGAATTTATTGCTAATTGTTGCTCTATTGCTCTTTGTCCGATTGTCTGCGAATCAAGCGAAGAACGTACACTTTGTGTGTACATTTCCGTAAAACCTGTATTGGCATATTCTGCGGTGATACCGAAACGAATGCCTTCGATAAACTCAAATTTAGCAGATCCACCAATTGCTAATTTTGCATCATATTCATTATTTCTGCCACCAAAGTACTGGAAATAGTTTTTGGTAAAATCGGCAGAGCCATAGCCAAACTTTGGTCCTACATAGAAAGAAAGCATATTCATAATTTCTTTAGAATCCGCACTTTGTGCTTGACTTCTTGTCACGGAACAGAGCCACAATACTAGAAAAATATATGATAACAAAGATTTCATAATGTAATATTAAAGGATTCTTTTGCCGAGACATGAAGTCACCACACCAACGGCGAAATCAGCACTTTGGTTCATATCATCGAGAATAGGATTGACTTCTGTCACTTCGAACGATTTTACCAAACCGCTTTCGGCTGCCATTTCCATAATTAAGTGGGTTTCACGATAGGAAAGACCGCCTGACACGGGAGTTCCTACACCTTTGGCAACGGAAGGATCAACGCCATCTAAATCAAATGAGATATGTAAATGGTCAATGCGTGATTTCATTCGTTCCAATACAGTGAGCATAATCGCATACATACCAAGTTTATCAATTTCTGTCATCGAATATGCTTCAATTCCTAATTGCTTGATTAACTCACGTTCGCCTGGGTCAACAGACCGCAACCCTATCATTGTTATATTCTGTGGTTGAAGTTTAACAAAATCACCACCGACTCCGGTTAATTCTTTTGCACCGATACCTAAGTTCACCGCCACCGGCATACCGTGAATATTACCTGATGGCGTAGTTTCCGGTGTATTGATATCAGAGTGGGCATCAACCCAAATAACCCCGAGACGTTTATTATGAGCTTTGCAATGAGCTGAGATTCCGGCTACAGAACCAATGCTCATTGAGTGGTCACCACCTAAAATGAGAGGAAAAAAACCTGTGTCTAAAGCGTTCTTAACATGAAGAGCAAGCGCTTCACTGGCTTTGGTAATTTCGGGCAAGTACCGTAAACGTGCGTCATAAATGTCTTGTGTTTCCGGTGTTGGGACAGTGATATCCCCAATATCATGCACTTCATACTCCAACTGCTCCAACTTTTGTGCGAGACCTGCGATGCGTAATGCCGAAGGTCCCATATCCACTCCTCGACGACCTGCTCCTAAATCGAGAGGATATCCTATAACTTTGAGTTTACGATTCATAAAATTTCATTCTGTGTGATGGGCAAAAATAGAAAATTTTTAATTTACTCTGAATCTATGGTCATGCCATACACTTCAGGTAACTTAAATGTGTGCGTGCCAAAAATAGAGAAAAGTTGTCCTGTGGAAAGGATAATACCTCCAAAAGATTTGTCGTGGGCATTATAGGCAACATCAATACGAATAATGGCTTCGGCGCCTGATGCTTTGGTATTATGGATTCTAATTCCGCCACCAATGGCATTGTAAAATCTCATATTGAAAATTTGATCACTTTGTTTCCAGATTGTTCCAATATCATGAAATACAACCCCCGACAGTTTGAATATCCATAAATCTGTTTGCGGATATACACGCAATTCGGTATTTGCAATGATTCTATTGGCTCCTTCTAAAGTATTAGCTGCATATCCACGCAACCCGGCATCATTATCAAGGATTAATTGTCTGAAAGCATTCCAGTTCCATACAGTCTGTTGTCGTAATCGCGAGGCAATCAAAAAGTTTTCCGAAAAACGATAATGACCTACACCGGAAAACTCTTGATATGTATATCGAGGATTGCCACGTTCAAAGCCGGATGAACCGGTAAGTTGTCCAAATAAATATCCTTTACCAATACCGACACTTTGTTGAATCTGACCTCCTACATAATAAACTCCCTCACCTTGTGAGCCAATAGGGAATATACGCCCGATAATGGCAGTACCCCATCCTCCATACGCCATGTCTTCGGTTTCATATCCGTTTAATTTCAATGTCTTTGCAAATTTTTGTTGTAATGAAGAAAATCCAAGTAATATTTTACCGGAGTTATCATAAGGTTGGCGTAAGGTAGGGCTGACGCGCTGCACATCTTCCAAAGCTATATAAGCCGAAAAAAACAGGCGGTCTTTTCTTTGCATCCCTAAAGAAATCCATGACTCTGCTCGGCGAACATGATAAGGTGTTCTTTGAGGGACGGCAGTACTGCTATACACAAAATCAGACCCAAAAGAATTGGTTGCAGAAATTCCAAAAGAGAGAGGCGAAGACAATGTACGGAAGGGTTGAAAAAGTGAAAATTGTTGCACTGTACGATAACGATGAGCCGACAAAGCAAAAGAAAAATTAATCTCGGATCGCAATACCCGACGGTATGTTCCTGTCAGTATCCCATCCCAGCCAATAGAGTTCTCGGTACGATATAATGCTTGAGCCATTACTGATGAACCTGTTCCCGCAAAGTTTATTTCTCGGAAAAAACCACCAAGTGAAGATATTCCACCCCCAACATTGAATACAGGAAAAAGATTAGTGCTCCATATATCTTGTGTTGTTATGGTAATATCTGCGGTTCTATCATCAATAGTATCTACTTGCACTGTCACAGACGAAAATAGACCTGAGCTTCTTAAATTACGTTCAGTTTCTTCTGCATCATCGTTATATAATTCTTCTCCTTGCTCAAAAAGAATTTCATCATCAATAACATATTTTTTTGTCAAAGTATGAAATGAATTTGCCAAATTTCCGGCAAAAAACCAATCTTGTCCACTGCTGTCAAAAACTTCTTTTCGCTTCAGATATATTTTTCTGACCGATACCTGCGCATACAGAGAATGAACGAAAAAAAATGCTATTATAGTTATAGCGAAACTCGAAAATATTCTTGCTTTTTTCATCAAATCAATAATTGCAACATTGTAAACTTAACTTAACTTATTGAAATTTTATATAGTTACATCAATTTTTTTGAGCAACTAAAAGATAGCCATATGACAAATATATGTCATTTTGAATCTTTGCCCTTTACAGTTCAGACAAAAAAAAAGGTAGCCACCGCAGAAAATGACTACCATTGTCCTGTTTTATTGGTTCAGTTGGTTAGTTGTCAAAATTGAGAACATTGCCCGACATATCGCACCAATTAAATACTATTGGGCTTTCACTACTTTCTACTTCTCCCAATTTCGTTGGATATAAGAGTTCCGTAACTTTCAATAATGTTGAGATATAATCTTTGGGGGCTTCCGTCCTCAACTGCTCAAGTGCTGTAGTGACGTTCTCAATTTCTTTGGATAGGATTTGATTAAACAGTTCTCGGATTTCTTGTTTCGTTTTGCTTTGCGTTCCTTTTGGACGACCTTTTGGATTGCCCGAGATTCCGCGTTGGAACATATTTATTTTCCTTTCTGAAATTTATTTGATATTAACAATAAAGATTGCCATTTTTACCGCCACAAATTGCGTATAAACGATGAAAACAATTTTTTCGATACTTTCTTCACAATGTTTCGTGCCTTATCGCTTATACGTTCAATCATTCATATAATCAGATGAACACAATAATACTATGAAGGTTCTTATGTTGCTGCGGAAACTGTAACATATTTTTATGCGTTCCAAATTATGTTACAGATTACAGAAAAGAACAGCATAGAACAGACCTAAACCATTGAAAAACAACAATATAATGAAAGACAAAGTAACTGTAACATATTTTTTTTATGTTACAGATTACAAAGTATGTTCCAAAGTATGTTACAATTTTAACTGCTCCCCCTTTTTTAGAGTTCTATTTACAGTCGTATGCGAAACTCCTATCTTTTCGGCAATTTCACGGGTGCTAAATCCATTTGCCGACAATTCAAAAACTTTAATTTCATAGTCTTGAATATCAGACCGCCGCCCGTCCGCCTGCAAATAGTCCTTTTCAAAGCCCACACCGTAGAAGGTATGCCGCAAAAATGGTTCAGTATCCATCACCTGTACTAATACAATTTTGTCATCTTCAGGTTTTGCATCACTACGGCACTTTACTTGCTTAATATAGCGCAAAAACTCCCAATCTCTTTTGTAAGATTGACCTATGGCAAACATAGCATCACAAAGATTACTAAGGTTTTTACTTCCCGACATACTATCCTGAGAAATTGGTTCTTTGGGGTTGCGTTTTGGCATATGATTGATTACAAGTAAACCACAATCATATTTTTTCTTTATCTCTATAAGGCGGTGCATTAAATCAATAGCGGCACTACCTGTTTCACAATCGTTTTGCAAATAAGTAAGATTATCTATGATAAGAAATTCATATTTTTCCTTCTCCATTGTTTTTGATATGGCATCCACGACCGAACCTTTATACTCATAATTCAGTTCGGCACGGTGGAAGTTTTTATTGAATTTATAGCCCCCATATCTTTTTTTCAGGTGCATCATAGACAATTCACAATCTATATACAAGACAGAAACAAATTTTTCTGTGGCTAACTGCGGAAGAAAATCATGACCACCAGATATTTTTTCTGCAATAGCATAAGCCAGCAAAGATTTGCCTGCATTACTACTGCCAAAGAGAAAAGTTACTTCCTTATCATAGATTAAATTGCCAAACAGTTTCTTATTTGCAACCAAATTACAATAGATTCTTTCCAAATTTGGCATTGAGTCAATAATTAACGGCGGCGGGTTAAGACCCATCTCTTCTCGAAACTCTTCATCATTGTACATCGGCATAAACTCCCTTCATGGCTTTCATCAATTCGCCGTAAGTTTCACCGTCAATTTTCCCGCATTTGGTTGCATCTTTTGCCCGTTTCACAATATAGAGAGGAGTTTCCCTCTCTCCAAGAATCGTTTCAGAAATTCGCCTTGCTTCGGTATATCTCAATGGATACAATCTCGGACACTTGTATTGATAAAGATAGCCCTTCCCATCTTGGCATAAGTAATGCAATAACATTTCATTGTAAGAAAGTTTGCTCCATACGCTTGGCTTTGGTTTGCCGTCTGTATAGGTTTTCCATCTCTCCCAAAATTTCTCTAAATCTTTTGGGGTATCATTGTCAGTATTAAGAGATTGTGTATTTTCGCTTTCGGAGAAGAAAAATAGACCGTCATTTGTCTGTTTTTTGTTGGGCGGAAAGCATTGGTAGTGTTTGCCGCCCTTTTTTATTGGTGTTCCTTCCGTCATAAAGTACCCTTCCCATTATTGAGTATTGCATCAATATCCGATTAC
>Ga0209570_1000925_pt1 | contig 21639 bp, 12 predicted proteins | sample EBPBio172007_DNA_FD_185861 | JGI IMG/M metagenome (GOLD analysis project Ga0209570, IMG submission 185861) | Wastewater treatment Type I Accumulibacter community from EBPR Bioreactor in Madison, WI, USA - Reactor 1_9/17/2007_ DNA (SPAdes)... | ecosystem: Engineered > Bioreactor > EBPR >... | reverse complement strand
TCAGCACGGATCTGGCAGGAAATGTCTCTGCCATCGTCAGCCACGATGTCTGGTCGTTTGATATGTCCCGCGTGCTGATCCCGCGCGGCTCGCGTCTCTTCGGGCGCTACGATTCCGAAGTTGATGCCGGCCAGCGGCGTGTGCTGATCGCTTGGGACCGGCTGGTCACCACCGACGGGCAGTCCGTCACCCTTGCCGCCTATGGCACCGACCGCATCGGACGATCGGGTCTGCCCGGCACGGTGCGGAACCACTTCCTCCAGCGGTTTGGCACCGCCGCTCTGATATCCCTGATCGGGGCCGTACCAACGCTGGCCGCCGACAAATACGCGGCCAATGAGGTGGCCTCGGACACCGCCGAAAACGTCGGCACCGATCTCGGTGAGGCGGTCAATACGGTGATGGCCGACTATCTCAGCATCCCTCCGACGATCAGCGTCAACCAAGGCGCAATCGTGATGATCCGTGTCGATGCCGATCTGGCGTTTTACTGATGAGCTATCTCGACACCTATCTCGGGCAGCTCGATGCCGCCTTGTCGGATCCGGCCGTGATGGAACTGGCGATCAACGCCGATGGATCGATCTGGCTGGAACGTGCGGGGCAGATTCACATGACCCCAAGCGGCCTTGCCGCGCTGCCTGCGCGGTCCGTGCGGGATCTGGCTTCCCAAATTGCCAACTCGACGTCGAACACCTTCACGGAAACTGCGCCGCTGGTCTCGGCGGCGGTGCGGTATCGCGATCTGATGCTGCGCTGTCAGGTGGTGGGCAGCCCCGCCGTTTCTGGCGGCACGGTGATTGGCATCCGGGTGTTTCGCTCTCGACAGGGGGATGTTCGGCGCGTCGCCAAATCCTTCAGCTTCTTGAGAGGCCAAGAAAGCTCCCTGGAAGAGGAGCGCCGTGCGATGGTGGCAGAGATCCGCGCCGGATCAGAAGGGGCGGATGTTGAAGCGTTCTTGGGCAAACTCGTGTCCGAGCGGCTCAATGTCATCGTCTCGGGTGGGACATCCACCGGCAAGACCGAGTTGGGTCGCAAGCTGTTGGAAATGGTGGCCCCGGATGAGCGGATCGTCACCATCGAAGATTCCCTCGAGCTTCTGCCCGGTCAGCCCAATACCGTCAGTCTCATCGCACAGCGTGACGAGGGTTCACCTCGGTCTGCCGACAAGCTCTTGCAAGCAACGCTGCGCTTGCGACCCGACCGGATCATCCTGGGCGAGTTGCGTGGGGCAGAGGCCTCAACGTTTCTGGACGCGATCAACACTGGGCATTCGGGTTCCTTCACCACCCTGCACGCCCATTCGGCTCGCAAAGCGATGGACCGGCTGGCACTTCTGGTGATGGCGCAGGGCACCAAGCTCAGTTTCGGCGAGGTCATCCGTTACCTGCAAACCTCGATCGACGTGATCCTGCAGATGGGCCGAATCGGCGATCAACGCGGGATCATGGAAATGTATTTCCCCGGCCTCGACGACTGACGCCGCCGCAGCGCCCGCCCTCCCCTTCCACATTTCCGGCTCTTTGCCCCGCAGGTACACCATGGAAAACGACAGCAGTGCAGGGCTGAAACGCCCGGGAACAGAGCGAAGCGATGCAGAGCGTTCCGCCACCGAGCGCCCGAAGGAATACTTCTCGGTCAGGCTAACCTTGTCTGGGGCCGCGCAGGAATTCGAAGACCCGCGCCAGGCGGGCGAGGCGTTCTTCCGCGCCGATCCGGCCGAGCGACCCTCGGTCGCGCATATCGATGGCAACACCGCGCGCACCATGGCCAGGACAGAAATTCACGGCGCCCATGAAACGGGCGAGACGCGGTACTTCAAGAGCCTGCCGGACTCTCATGCGCCGGATGCAGAGTTTCGGGCCGGTTTTTTGAATGCGATGGAGGCTTCGCTGACGGAACGCTTGGGCAAGCTCGAATGGGGCAAAGACGGTCCTGCCGTGACCGAACGGCTCGATACGGGGCTGCGGGATGATCTCGAGGCCTTCGCGCGGCGGGAGCCGGGAAAGGCAGCGACGCTTTGGGCCGATCACAGCGACGTCGTCCCGCCCGAGCCGACATTGCGTGCGGCGGTTCAAGCCCGGGAGGAAGTGGCGGATCGAGAGATGACCGCGCATCAAAACGTCCCTCCTGAAAAGCCGCCCATTATCACTGCAGGCGACTGGGTCACGACCGATGCAAATGTCGAACTGCGGCCCGTGGCGGTGGCAACCGACCTAGGCATTCACACGGGCTATGAAGCAAATCTGCCAGGGGGTGAGAACGAGGTCACGTTCTCGGATCGCACGTTCCCGAATTCCCGCGAGGCCCTGCGCCATTCTTATGATTTCTATGAAGGCGGTGAGGAAGGCCTCGAATTGGCAGTAATGCGCAGGGTGGAGATGGGCCGCGAGTTGGCGGAAGAGCCCGACCGAGCGCCGGAAGGGCTTGTCCTTGAACATCGGCCACAGCCCGACTTCGCCCGCCCCGAGACTGCGATCTATGCGGGAGACGAAGCGCAGCTCGTCCTGACCCTTGGCCGGGACACTGAAAACACCCGCGATCTGGCGGAGCGCCTCGTCGCCGACCCGGAATTTCGGAAGGTGGTGGCAGAGCTTATCCCCAATACCGAGGCCACGATTGGCACTGGTCGCTTTGTCGACGGCGAAGGCTCTGCCGGGTTTCTGCCGGATGAGCTTCTGGCCGTCACCTCCTATGGTCGCGATGGCGGCGCCGAAGTTTTGGCGAAGTTCCCCGATGAGGATCCGCTCAGTGAAGCCTTGGCAAAGTATCTGGCGCAAAGCCAGGTGATGGCGGCCTATGTCGAAGAGGAACGGCAGCGGAGCGAATTTGCGGCAGACCCTGCGCAGGCAATCTCGGCTTGGGTGGCCCAATCAACTGCGCAGATCGACAGATTGCCCTTGGACCGGCAAGACGACCTGCGATCTGAAATGCAGGGCATTGCGAAGGAAGCTGCGGCAGCCTTTGGGCTGGATCGGGAGCAGGCAGAAACAGCAGCCCCGCCCCGTTCGACCCTCTATAGCACCACGATCAGCACGAACACGTTGGCGATTGCCGGGGCCGAGAAAGACCTGGACGAAAGCAGTGCCAAGATGTTGAGCGCTACTTTGAGTTTATATGCGAACATCGCTGGGATCGATTTCAAGAAGCTTGAGACGCGACTCGAAACTGGGGCCGCCAACGCCCGCGAAGAAGAGTCGTGGGTGAAATCCGATATTGCCGATGTCGCCAAGCGGCACGGCTTTGATCTTGGCTCCGCGCAAGGTCGCAGTTCAGCGGCTGAGCGGGTGGATCGTTTCTACGAGCGTGCAGCCGAATTGATCCAGACCGCCCGCAGCATCGAAGTGACCCGCGGTCCTGACCCGCTGGTCGAGGCCCTGGGCTCGCTGGCGCGCGTCCATGCCGCCCAAGGCTCTGTCGCCTTCCGAAACGAAAATCAGGCGCGGGATTTCGCGGAAGAAATGAAGGAGCGTTATGGGGCGACAGTGCTGAAAGATATCGCCGCTGGCCGAACTGAGGCACTGGCAAAGGATGTACCGGACCCGGCCGCTCGGGCGGCCATGGCGTTGGCCGTCGTCTCGGCGGCCAAGGAACACCCCTCGCTTGGTCTCAGCGCACATGAAGCCGAAGCGGCGGAACGCCGAATGGTGGCGCAGGCGGCGTCACGGCCGCCTGAACACGCACGGGCACATGCTCACGATCGAAACCAAGACCGGGAGTTTTGATCATGCAACGCATTGCTTTGTTGCTTCCCCTTGGTCTCACCTCGGGCCTGCTGGTTGGTCTCATCGCCGGGGGCCTTGTCCTCAACCTGATCCTTGGCCGCGATCCGAATGCAACCGGCATCTTTGTCCTGATTGCCGAGTTCCCCGGTTTCGCCCGGCTGACCTCCGTGCCCTGGGTCCTGCCTTGGCAGATCGTCGGCGCATCAACTGTGCTCTTCACGATTGCCGCCGTCGCACTGACCTTCCGCCAGCAGCTCACCGAATACGGTCAGGCTAAGTTCCAGGCGCGCGCTGAGATGAAGGCCAATGGCCTTCTGCAGCCCTTGGGGGCGGGGATGGTCTTCGGCAAGCTCGGGGCGCCCTCAAAGACGGCAGCTTACGTCAGCGCCACGTTCCAGAAATTTCCACATTGCCTTGTCGTGGCGCCCACCCGGGCAGGCAAAGGCGTGGGCTATGTCATCCCGAACACGCTTCTGTTTAACGGCAGCATCGTTGTCCTAGACGTGAAGGGCGAAATCTTCGAGGCCACCTCCCGGCACCGGCAGGCCGAGGGTGATGCGGTCTATCGCTTCTCACCCTTCGATTTTGAGCATCCGACCCATCGCTACAACCCGCTCGAACGCGTCGCCCGCATTGCCAATTTGGAACAGCGCTACACCGAACTGGCCAAGATTTCTGACTATTTCTTGACGGTTTCGGACAAGGGAACGGCTGGCGACTTTTTGACCGAGGGACGCGAACTCTTCGTGGCCGCAGGGCTTCTGGCCATTGAGCGCGGCAAGCCGACCATCGGTGAGATCAGCCGCATCCTCTTTGGCCGGGGTGCCACCCAGGAGGTTTACGGCGAGCATGCCGAGGAGGTGAAACACCCCAATGCCGCCCAGACTTTCCGGAAGTTCGCAGGGTATTCCGACCGCACGCTTTCCTCCCACGCCTCGGTCCTTGGTGGCGCGGGCATGACGCTTTGGAACAACCCGGCAGTGGATCGCGCGACCTCCGGCAACGATTTCTCCTTCGCGGATCTGCGCAAGCGGCCAATGTCGATCTATGTCGTCGTCAACGCCGATGACATCCGTACGCTGTCGCCTTTGGTACGGCTGTTCTTCGGCGAACTCATCGCCACGATGCGCTCCACCCTCCCCGACCCGAAATCTGAGCCCTGGCCCGTCATGGTCATGCTCGATGAATTCGACCAGTTGGGGCCAATGCCCATCGTTGAACAGGCGTTAAAGCAGCTCGCAGGCCATGGCGCGCGGGTTTCGATCATCACGCAGTCGATCCCCGGTCTCGACAACATCTATGGCGAAAACGTCCGCCTGTCGCTTGAGTCCGCCGCCGGCATGAAGCTCTACCTCGCCGCGAACGACAAGAAGACGGCGGGCGAGATTTCGGATGCGCTAGGCAAGACGACTAAGCTTTCGGTCTCGGACAGCGTGTCAAGGGACAGGGATTTCATGCAGCGGCGGTCGGTCAGTCGGCGGATGGAGGAGCGGCCGCTGCTGACGCCGGACGAGGTGCGGCGGTTGAGCCCAGATCAGGCAATCCTTATCCCGGAACGGCAGAACCCGCTCATGGTCCACAGGATCGTCTACTTCCAGGACCCGACCTTCAAGAAGCTGTTCGACGCACAGAAGGGTGCGCTGCCCTATCCGCACAAGGAAGCTGCGGACGTGCAGGTCCTGAACCAACGGATGGAGGCATTGGAACGGCGGTTGGCCGAAAAGATGGTGGTGGATTTTGTGCGGCCGGAAAAGGTGAAGGGTGAAGCACCGGTGAAGCCCGAGCCGAAGCTGGCGGCGGAGATTGTGGCCCGGGAGGTAATTTTGCAGGACGCAGCGCATAAGGAAGTCGATTCCGAAGTGGATCCAACAGCAGGTCTGCCCGAAGCTGTCGCTGAGCCCGAAATTGGTTTGACTGTCTTGAAACCGCCGGCGACAATCTCGGTAGCCCGAATGAACAAGTTCACCCTCCGCCTTCAGGCACAAGAGACGTAGTTGCCATTCTGCCCACCTCGCAGAACGCCGTTTCGAACCAGGCAAAATGATCTTTGGGAAGGCCGCAACACGGACGAAAACCTTCCAAAACCGCAAAGGTTTTCCCACGGGTTTCTGTCCCGTCTAAGTCCTTGATGCGGGGCAGACTGTGGGGAAGGGCCACGAACGACTGATTTTTTTCCCGCCATATCCGCTCCCCATTCTTTGGTCACGATCTTATCTTCGTGTCCATGAACCCGGCCGCAGGCCACTCAGACGAACCGACGGTAGAACTGATCTCTCTACGCGCCACGGATGCACAACGATCCAACAAAAACTAGTATCCTTCGCATCAAAGGCCGAATATCGTAAGATCGCGGCCAAACCCTAACCTTGCAATGCTTCGGTTGGGGCGTCCAAAAATTTTGCCGTACTTTATAAATACGTTTGTGTAAGGCCCCCAACAATGACGAAACTAGAAGACATCCGCCTGACAAAGTACGGCAACTTCGCGTTGCTGGATGCTGCTACCGATGTCTACACTGCACATGGCCATACCATGAAAGCACACTTTCGGGATTACATTGGGCGGCGTGGTGTTGAGACCAAGATCGAAATGCAACCCGAGTTCAAGAAATTTACGCGGGTTCAGTGTGATATGCTGATCAGCGCCTATATAAACGGGATTAATATCCGTATCATATCTTGCTGGCGCAAGGATGTCGCTGAGCTTGCTCAGCGAAATGCATTCAACATTGAAACAATCGGGGATGTTTTTGAACGAACCGGCAAAGAGTTCAACAAGTTTCGACAGCAGTTTTTTAATGTAAGTAGTCACATCGATTCAAAGCAAGAGCTATGGATCGCAGTATTTCCTTCGTCCGAGTACGTTGATCAGATAGCTGAACTTGTTCAAGCAATAGTTCAAGATTTTCCGATTCCAAATAACTCCAGTGGCTGGACAAGGCCCACTGTTTTTACTAGTCACTTTCCACTACTTGAGAGCAGCATTGTCGAGTGGTCTGGCTTCAAAGAGGCAGTCAAAGGGTACGTTCGCCATGGAGATGTCGTAGCGATAGGTCATCTTAGTGACATCTTGCCGACTATAGAAGATCTAGGATTTGTAAAAACCTTTCCGAGCTATGTTCGCGGCGGTGAAAATGGTATGTTTGGCGTTAATATTTTACATCAAGCAGCAACAAAAGTAAGAATGGTGATAGTTGGATTTGACGAATCATTTTGGGGTAGTGCAAGTGGTCAGTACGCAAAAGCTCTAGCTGAATTGGGAAGCAAACACATTTTGTATGCATCCAAGGCTGCTACGGCGTCCAGTTCTAAGCATATTTACCAAACCCATTGTCCAACCATCTTCAGTATTTTAAAGCGAAACAGTAGCAGAAAGGGGCAAAAATACACCTTGGAAGATGTAACCCCTGCTATTGTCGAGCATAAAACCCTTCAAGGGTTTGGCATTGGTTACTCCGGAAAAAGCACTACGGTCCCAACCGTGATTGGCGAGGACGAAACTCAAAGAAAGTACTATGATCTCGATGGGATCGTGAATCTGGACTGCGAGAACGGCCACATAGCAAAAGGGATTAAGGAAGTAAACGAAAGTCTTTATCAGAATGACAGCCCGCGCGCTGGAAATCGGACCACAAAATTTCTTCCTATTCACTTCATTACAGACTATATTCATAAATCACATGAGCGCATTCAAACTAGTGCGGCACAAGGGCTGGCCGCAGCACAGGCCAAGCAAGAAGTCTTGAGAAATAAGTACGAGACTGCAAAGTCAAATTCCTTTCGGTTGATAGGTCAAGCATTTTCGTTTTATGCAATGAGCCATGGACTAAGAGATACCGTCACCACTCAGCCGTTGAAACCACCTCTAGGGTTTGAAGACTACTCTTCACTTTTGCAGTCGGTTTGGTTGCCGTTAGCAAGAGGCGATGGCCGGATTGCTCATGAAGCCTTATACAACAATACAGAAGACCACAGCGCTGACCGCATACTTGCTCTAGCAGCGGTGTGCCAGAAATCTGGTTTTCTGACGCCAGCCTTTGGGTACTTGAGCCGCCTTCAGGAATTGAAAGTAGCGGGAAGGCTTGATGCTAAACAGTCAGCCCGTCTATACTCTATAGATTTAAAAATGCATTGTCAAATTGGGGATTGTGATACGGCCCTATCTATTATTGAGTCTGTAAAGGATGCGAACTTTAACGACCTAAAGAATATTGGACAGCTTGGTGCAGTATGTCGCCGAATTTTGATTGTCAGTAAGTGGTGTGGGCGAGTTGATTTGGAGAATCTTGCCCGCAGCGCTCTAGACGCCAATGTCGACTTGGATATAAACCTGCATGCAACTGGATTATTTTCAAATATGGGAAAATTGTGGGGAATGGCCAACGAACGCCCAACCAAGCATTTTATAGAAACTTATCGATCAGAACTGTCTAATATTCGCTCTTTGCTTTTTGAGCAAACTGTTGACAGTAAATTTGTCTCACAGACAAATCCGGAGAAAGGTGCGCATGCTTGCTTGTTTCTAGAGGCAGCGATGGACTTGGTTGCACGAGAAAACAAAGATGGAAACTTAAAGCTAAGATTGGCGCATGTTTTGAATAATCGCAATGGTGGGGCAGAAGCATCAGAGGCATATGGGGAGATTGTGAACAGTATCCCTGATCTATCGATCCGCGATAAAGTTGTATGGGCAATGAGGCGTGATAGTGTCGGTCGTGAAGCCTTCAACAAAATTCATCTCGGCCGTGAAGATGGCGCATCAAAAGTCAATCCCATTCAACTACTAGGCGGCACCGTAATCGGTCGAGAGACTGAGATTCAGAATTATCTCAGGGATTTAAAGACATGAGCGCGCCACCAATCGAGAGCCTCCTTCTTGTTGATGCCGATGATAGTCCCATTGGGTCAAGGCCACGTGATGATGTTTTGAGTGAACGCTTATGGCACAGAGCGTCAGGCGGAGTGGTTGTAGACGTTGTGGAACGGCTGGTACTTTGTCACAGGCGTTCGTCGGAAAAAGATGAGCGCCCAGGGTTGTGGGTGGCTACATTTGGCGGAAAGTCTTCAGAAAATGAAGACCCGCTGTCCACCGCACAACGTGAGCTGCGGGAGGAATATGGAATAGATTTGTCAGCAGATATGTTTTCATTCTATGGAAAACACCGATCAGAGGAAAGACGCCAGTTCGAATATTTGTATGTTGTTCCGTTTGACTGTAAGTCGGAAGTTAAATTCGATCTGGGGGAAGTCGCTGAAGTCAGATGGGTTTCGAAGGAAGAGTTATCTATTCATTTGGTTGGCGACGACAAGTGGTACATCTATGGGTATGAATTGGATATCATTAACAGTGCTATATAAACGAATCCAGAGTGCACCCTTAGGTGCGCCTCTTTCCAATCGGTTTCACCATTCAACCACTTGAGGCTATCCTTGTGTGAGGCAGGTTTCAGCCCAAATTGGTCCTTCCTCGTGGGTTGCACGCGATCTTCTCTCCTTACCGAGGCGGTCTTGCGGACCTTGTATTTGTCCGGCCAGCCTGCAACCATCACAAGAGATAGAGTTTCTGAATTCTCGATGGGTTAGGATTTACGACAGGTGGCGTTCCGATTTGTGCACACGGCTGATTTGCATCTGGACTCGCCACTGGTTTCGTTGGCGTTACGCGATCCCGACCTTGCGGCCGAGGTCGGCGTAGCGAGTCGCACAACCCTGACACGCATCGTTGATCTGTGTTTGGCCGAACGTGTGGATGCTCTGCTGATTGCAGGTGATCTGTGGGACGGGTCGCAAACCTCGGCCAAGACCCCGCGTTTTCTGAAGCAAGAACTGATCCGACTGTCTGAGGCCAGCATTCGCTGCATTATCTTGCGCGGAAATCACGACGCAGCATCCAAGGTCAGCAAGGAGCTTGAACCACCTCCACTTTGCCATGTCTTCGGCACCAAGCCAGGAACCGAACGGTTTGAGGTGGCGGGCCATAGCATCGCCATTCACGGCGTCTCTTTTGCTGAAGGTGCTGTGCCTGAAAGCCTGTTGCCGCGTTATCCGGCGCCTTTGCCGGGGGCCTTCAACATCGGGATGATGCACACCAGTCTGAATGGCAGCGCAGCTCATGATGTCTATGCCCCTTGCAGCGTTGGTGATCTGGATGCGCATGGCTATGACTATTGGGCCCTTGGGCATATCCACAAACGGGCCGCCTACAAAGGAAGATCTGTTGTTGTCATGCCCGGAATCCCACAAGGCCGCGATATAGGTGAGGCGGGGGCGGCTTCAGTCACGCTGGGCATCGTGGATGATGCCGGACATCTTACGCTGCACGAACGCACTGTCGCCGCCTTGAGGTTTGACAGGCTGACGGTGGAGCTAACGGGAGTTGAGGATTGGGGGCAGGTCGTCGCGGCTCTGACAGGTTCTTTGCGCGCCGCGGGCTTTGCTGCACGCCCTGAAGAACATCTGGTCCTGCGCCCTCACCTGACCGGCAACACATCCTTGGCATTTCGCATTGCCCGCGATCTTGACCAGCTGCGACAAGAGGCGGTCGCTTGCGCTGAAGGGGTCAACGGCCTGTGGATCGACAAGTTGGAAAACCGGACCTCAGGAGGCGGCACGGGAGAAACCCGGCTTCCTGCTGATCTCGTGGCCATGGTCACCTCAGATTTACCCAACGATCCCGCGTTGATGGCCGCACTTGGCGATCTGGCGCGCGATCTTGTACAGGATTTGCCCCCCGATTTGCGCGACTTGCTTGGAGACGACGAAGACAGCCTGCGCCGACACTGCGCCAGCCTTTTGGCCGAAGGCACAGCACAACTGTTGCCACGGCTGACGATGGGCGAGGGCTCCTGATGCGTCTCGACCGGTTAGACCTGACCCGCTATGGCCGCTTCACCGATGCGCACCTCGATTTTCCCAGTCCGACAAATGGCGCGCCCGACCTACATGTGATTTTTGGCCCGAATGAGGCTGGCAAATCGACACTTTTTTCAGCTTGGCTCGACTTGCTTTACGGCATCCCCGTGCGAACACGTTACGACTTTTTGCATGCTGGTCCGACCATGCAGATCGGGGCCAAGCTAACCCATTCGGGCGGGATGTTTGAAGCGGTTAGGGTCAAACGCAACGGTCCGACCTTACAAGATACCTCGGGTCAAGCACTGCCCGAAGCGGTGATGCAGGCGGCATTAGCGGGACTTGGGCGCGAAGGCTATGCCGCCATGTTCTCGCTTGACGATGACACGCTGGAACAAGGTGGCGACTCGATCCTTGCCAGCCGTGGCGACCTGGGTGAGATGCTGTTCGCAGCCAGTGCCGGTCTCGCCGGTCTTGGGCCGCAGCTTGAAGCGGTCCGCAAAGAGCTGGACGCCTTCCATAAACCGCGCGCGCGCAATTCGACACTGAAGGTGACGAAAGACCGGCTAAACGAACTGGATAGGCAAAGGCGCGAGTTGGACATCACGGCCAGTGCCGCGCAAAAGTTGCAGCGCGATCTGACGGCCGCCGAAAAAGCATGGGCCTCAGCACGGCAGTCCGAAAACGAATGCGATGTGGCCGTGAAAGCAAACGCGGCAGCGCTTGCGGTTCTGCCGCAGCAGGCAAAGCTCGCGCGGCTGAAGGCCGAGATTGAACCTCTGGCCGATTTGCCAGAGGCAACCGAAGCAGATGTGCGCACTTTGCAAGAAATCGAAATGGAGTTGCAGGGGCTTAAAGGGCAGATCGCCACACGGGCCGAAACGCTGGCCGAGCTTGACCGTCGTAAGAACAACGTTGTCCGCGACGCGGCGATTCTACCCTTGGCTGACCTGATTTCCGAAGCGACCGGTCTACACCCACTGCATCTTGCTGCACTGGCCGACCTGCCCAGACGCCGGGACAAGCTTAGTGAAGTCATGGCGGACTTGGCGCGCGAGATGCAAGCGCTTGGGCTTGCCGGTGCTGCGGAGCACCACATCATCGCGCCTGCACCCATGGCACGTTTGCGTGCATTGGCGACAAAGCGAGATGTTGTGCTTCAGGCCCTTGGCCGCGCGCAAGATGAGGTCTTCAAAGCCAAGAACCGTTTGGCCGCGACACGTGAAAGATTGGGGGATCCTGCACCTGCCGCAGATTTGCAGAGTCTGGCACATCTTGTCGCTCGACTGCGGCAGACCGACCCCGAGGTACAAAAGACACGCGCCGAACAAGACCTTGTCCTTCGCAATTCCGAATTGTCGAATGCAATGATCGCATTGTCTCCATGGAGCGGCACCCCGCAGGAATTGGTGAAGCTTAAAGTGCCCGCCCCTTGGCAAATCTCCGCTTGGGAAGCGGCCGATCAAACTACCAACCGAACCTTGCGCGATGCCCGCGAAGCATTGGATCGCCGCAAGGGCGATCTGGCAACTGCCCAAAAGGGAGCGTCTGCGGAAGTAGGTGCTGCACCATCACTGACCGAGGCCATAGACGCGCGTCAACACCGCGAAGCGGCGTGGGCCGCTCATTTGGCCCGCCTTGCACCCGATACCGCGGCAACGTTTGAAACCGCTCTGCGGCACGATGACCGGATCACATTGCATCTCGCCGAAGCTACCGCCGCGGCAAAGCTTGGGGCTGAGCGCGCCTTAGCCTTGGCACAAATCACCGACGAAGTGGACAAATCCACTGCCGAGCTTCAAAGACAGCAAGGGGAACGGCAGGCGTTAGAGCGGGCAGTGGCGGAATGCGCCAAGGAGCTTGGCCTGGACGGTGCGGGGATCGCTGATCTGAAGGCTTGGCTGTCGCTGCGTGAAAAGGCACTGATAGCAATTTCAACCCGCGACCAAGCGCAAGAAACCCTGTCCCGCGCAGATGCCTCACTAGATGCAGCGACGGGCCATCTTGCCGAAGCGCTGAGTCTGGCCCGGGAACGCGGATTTCCTCCCCTTTGGTCCGAAGCACTGGCACGGCTGGATACCGCCAGCCAACAGCAAGAGGCTGCAAGGCAGTTGTCGGAACTGACCGCCGAACTTAGCGAGCGTACTGCTGACCTTACCACGGCGAAACTGGCTTTGGAAAACTGGCGAGAAGATTGGGTCGCTGCCAGCATAGGCACGCCTGTGGCCGAGGTGGCTGAGGACGATATGGGTCTTGCAGCCTTGCTTGACGGACTCGACAATCTGAGCCGGCTTGAGATCGAACGCGCAGAACTGGCTGACCGCGTTGCCAAGATGGAAAGCAACAGCCGCAGCTTTCTGGATGCCTCTGGCGTCATCTTTGCCGCGCTCTCGTTGCCTGCCACCACGGCTTGGGCAAGTCTTGGGGATCGACTGACCGCCGCACACCAGGCTGAACGTGACTACGCGCAAATTCTGGCCGATTTGGCGCGTGAACTTGAGGCACAAGACATCAGTCAGTCGAAAAGAGATGCGTTGGCAGCAAAGCGCACAGACTTGGGAGGCCGGTTTGAATGGACTGGTGAAGGAAGCCTGTCCGATCACCTAGCTGCTTGCCTGCGTGCCAACCGTCTGCGGCGCGATATCGCCGAGCTTGAGGCCGACCTTGCCCGACATCCCGCACCTTTGGAGGATGCAAGCCTACTAGAGGCCAATGCAACCCGCCTACAAGATGCGCTTACCCTTGCAAGGGCAGACTCCGAAGCCCGCTTGGCCGAACTGACAGAGGCGCGGCGGTTGCTTCAGGCGGTCGGCGGCGACGATGCGGTTGCGCGTATCGTGTCTGAAAGGGCAAACCTTTTGAACGAGCTTGCAGACCAGACCCGAGCGCATCTGGCACAGCGTTTCGGGCTCATAGCGTTTGAACAGGCCCTTCGGCGGTATCGTGACAGTCATCGCAGTGCCATGCTGGCCCGCGCATCCGATGCCTTTCGCCAACTCAGCGGCGGAGCCTATACCGGACTTGCGGCACAGCCCGATGGCACAAGCGAAATTCTTGTCGCGATGCCCGCAGAGGGTGGGTCAAAACTGGCAACTGATCTGTCAAAGGGAACCAGGTTTCAGCTGTATCTTGCCCTGCGGATCGCCGGATATCACGAGCTGGCAAAGTCACGCCCTCCCGTGCCGTTCATTGCAGACGATATCATGGAAACCTTCGATGACGTTCGCGCCGAACAGGCATTCGGACTCTTGGGCGATATGGCACACAAAGGGCAGGTGATCTATCTGACCCACCATCAGCATCTCTGCGACATCGCGGTCGCGGCGTGCCCGGGTGCGAGGCTTGTTGACCTCAGCAGTGTTTAGACAAACGCCTTCAAGAGAACCGTTCTTGCAGTGCCACAATCCTTGCAACAAGTTCGGCCCAAAGCAGCCAGCTCAGAGTGCGCAGTTGCTTCAGCACGAGTTCTCGGAAGCGGTCGTTCGCGGCACGACGCGGAAAAATCCGATAACTAGGTGTCGTCAGAGCGACGGCGGCGAATTGTCATCACAAGTCCGTCCATGTTGACGGCCATGCCGTCATCAGGTCTGCTTCAGCTTCAAAGGTAGGTGATAACATGGTCGAGGATCTGAAACTCTTCTTTACGGATTACCCTCGGCAGATCCTCGAGATGCAGGGGGTGAGGCCAGCAGAGCTGCCCGCGGGCCTGATGGATGAGCTATTGGACTATCGGGAACGGTTTCTCGCCAACCTTGAGAACGCTCAGGTCTTTCGGATCGATATCGATGCTTATTGGATGATGAGCGAGCTGGTCAACGAGATGAAGCGGGATGGGCTGGACGAGCTTTTCTCCCAGGTTCAGCTGCCGTTTTCGACCATGATCATCATGCTGCCTCTCGTGGGGGCGGATGAGATTATGCGACAGAATGACGGTTCCGTCCTAGGTCTAGTCACGCAGGTCGAGGAGGCTATCTACGCCCAGCGTTTCGCTATTCGCCAGAACACCGTCGGCCCAAGCGTCTGCTGCATGCTCACCAAAGGCATGGCAGCCTCGGGCATCCCGACACCCACCCAAAAGCTGTTCCAAGCTATCGGTATGTCGGTTCCGGATGGCATGATCGATGAAGAGCTCGCGATGAATCGTAGCTTCCTTTCGTCGGCTGTCGCGATAGCCACCCTGCTGCGCCACGATGGCATGCTCGATGCGCAGGAGGTTTCGCTCCACCCCAGGCATGAGAGGCGCCTGGCCGAGCGGTCCGGCAAAGTGCTTCCTGACATGCTCATCACGAAGATCGCTCTCGGCAAGGCGGGGCGCGGCCAAGTCGAAGCCATGAAGGACGCAGCTTCGATAGATGCCCGTGGAGGCATGCCTCGAAGAACCCATTGGGTCAGGGGGCACTACATGAAAGGCAGGTCAGGCAAGCTCGTCTGGCGCATGCCCCATCTTCGCGGTGCCGGCCCGCTGATCCCCCAGTTACGGCAAGTGACTGGCTCTGCCTTGGCCAGCGGATCAGCGACAACTCCGCAGGTTGATGATAGTTAGGCGGTTCCACGGGGCACGCGTTGTGCATTGTAGAACTCGGCCCGGAACGGTCATTCAGCACCAATTAGCTTAATGACAGCTTCGCGCCTCCATTGCGGCCATACCGACGCTTGTTGCCTTCGCCCGGAAGCAGTCATCTCGCTTCATCACTTCCCCGTTGCGCAAGATGGGGGCATCATGGCGAATGCAGTGCCCTATGGCATTGCCGTCCACCCAAGGTCGGCCTCGATCCTCCGCCTGTACGGGGTGTCGATCTGCTTGGGCGCATGGCGGATATAGCGTTCGGCCTCGTCTTTCTTTGCACCTTCGAGCCCCTGTAAGTAGGAGACGACCTGTTCAATGGTCGGGGCCACCGCTTGTCCGTCGAACTGTGGGGGCAGTGCCGTCCACACCACGCCTTCCACGCCATGGGCTAAGGCCCAGCCCGGTAGGCCCGGCAGCGCCTCCGGCGCGGCTGCGCCCTGTGACCAGGTCGCCACCCAGTCGCTGTTCCTCGTCCCCTCGCGCACCATCAGCTGCCGTTTCGCGAGCGCCAAATCGTCCGTGGCCATAATGGCCCAGCAGGATCGCACCTCTGGTGCTGTCGGCTCCAGCACCAGAGTTACGCGCCCGTTGTTCGACTGGCGCGTGAATTCCACCCTCAGCAGCGGCCCATCGTCAAACCACTCTCGGCGGATAGGAAGCTCGCGTGGATCCCAGATCAACGATCCCCAACCTAAGCACGCAATCGCCATTTCTCTTGCCCCACTCCTCAACGCTCATGAATATGTCGCAGATTCCAACCTCGCCTACCACCCAGTGGCAGCGGCGGTGCTGCTGCGAGCGGCAAAGTGTTACCAAAATTCCTTTGAGCTTCGTTGATCAATTTAAGGTTGCTGTTGAACAAGATACGCTTTCTCCGCTAATTGTTCGGTGAAACAACGGGGGAGGGAAGAGTGGCGGTTACGGCAGCCTTTGGCTTCGATGAAAACGCCTCCCTGGAGAGCAACCTCACCAAGTTCAAAACGCATCTCGGGTTGCATGACGCGGCCCTGAGCGCACAGCTCACGACCTTCTACCCGGTCCTCCGCGATGAAACCTATACGTCCTCGACCGTTTGGAATTCTATGTTCCAAGCGATCCTTGATGCGGAAGCCGCCGCCGCACAGCAAACCACTGCGCCCACGCCTGCGGCAACTGGCGCAACCGCAGCTGCGGCCGTTCCGCCCGTTGCCGGTCCCACTGGCTGGTTTCTGGAAGGTCTGAGCATTGAGGGCTTCCGTGGCATAAACAATGACGGCAAGCCACTTGAATTGAAGTTCAAGTCCGACAAGGTCAACAGCGTTTCCGCCGTAAACGGCGTGGGTAAAACATCCGTATATGATGCCATCCGGTACGCGATATCCGGGCGGCTGCCTTGGTTGGAAGAACTCCCTCCGGGCGATCGTGACGGTGAGTACTACCTCAACCGATTCCATCCTGCCCAGACGGCGACTATTAAGCTCTCGCTCCGCGAAATGGCGACGAACCAGTCCTGTGAAATCGAGGTCAAGCGGGATAGCTCGGGAACTCGAACGGTATCCGCATCCGGCACTTGGGATGGCAACGCCATCCTCCAGTCCCTCAATCGTGAGTTCGTGCTGCTCGACGGGCCGACCTTCCAAAATTTCATCGCGGCCAAACCCCAGGCGCGGGGCCGCACGTTCGCGGGTCTACTGGGGCTCTCAGATTATAGCAGGATGCGCCAAGCCCTTGCGGCACTGGCTAATACGCGGGCGTTCAACAACCACTTCGGCGCGCAGGCCCATGCACAAGCCCAAGCCCACGCGCAGAAAGGCGTCAATGACGCAAGGGATGCCCTGAAACGCGACCACCTGATCTTGACGGGCGACGAATGGGGCACGATGCCGCTCGCCGATGGCGTCGCCAAGTGTTTCTCGGCACTGGAGCAGATCGGCCCGCTGACGGCACTCTGCGCAGGCAGGACGTTCCGTGAGATTGACGTGGACGCCTGTATCGAAGCCGTCAAGGCTGCCGAGGGCGGCCCACAACGGGAGCGCCTCGGGGAATGTGTCCGACTCCGCCAGGAACTGGTCACGCTGAACGTACAGGCGCCCGATGCCGCGCGCACCAATCAGCTGGCGAATGTCGCGAAGAACCGCGAGGAGGCCGTTGCCAAGACGGCCGGCGATGTCATCCTCCAGCTTTATCAGGCAGGGGCCAAGGCTCTTGAGCTGCCTGAGTGGGCGAACGCTGGTATATGCCCGCTGTGCGACAGTGCAGTTGCCCATGATCTTCACAGCCAAGTCGGCAATAAGCTCTCCGCATTCACCGCACTCGACGAAGCGACGCAGGCGGTGGGCCTCGAATGGAACGAGGAGGGCTGGGCTGACCTGACAGGACTTGAGAAGCTGTTGGAGCCCGATGCCACCAAGCGCCCGATCGCTGCCCTGTCGGATACGGCGCAAAAGGGGGTGCTTACCGAGGCGCAGGCCAAGGACCTTGCCGTCTGGCTGGGGACTTTGCGCGAGCGCGCGGGCGCCCGGGATACGGCGCTGGAGAAAGAGCAGCGTGAGCTGGAGAAGATCCTGCCCCAGTCTTCAGTTGAGGTGACAAAGAAGGTTGAGGCGGCCCGCCGGATGCAAGAGAGCCTCGGCAAACTCGACGCTGCACAGACTGACCTTGACCGGGAGAAGGTCCGCGCCGACCGCGTGTCGCGTTTGAAGACATTTCTGGACCGGGCCTCGGACGATTTCGGGGTGGCAGAGGCGGCAATCAGCAAGGCCCGTCTGGCCGCCGTGGAACCCGTATTCAAGACCAACTTCGCGCAGATGTCGTTTTTCGGTGTCACGCCGGAGGTCGTCAAACGGGCCAACAGCGAGGATCTTCAGATCCGCTTGCAGGAGTTCCACGGGCTGGCCGACCTGTCACCTCAGGCGCTGTTGTCGGAAAGCTACCGCAATGCCTTCGCCATCGCGCTCTATCTTGCCGCCGCGTCACTGTACGGCGGGATGCCCAAGTTTATCGTGCTCGATGATGTGACCTCCAGCTTTGATGCGGGCCACCAGCTCTATCTCGTGGAATTGCTCCGGAAAAGCTTTGCCCGGCCGGCCAACCCGGACGGACTGCAGGTGATCCTGCTGAGCCACGACACCATGTTGGAAAAGCTCTTCAACAAGCACACTGGCTCCGGCGTCTGGTGGCACCAGCGGCTCGAAGGCAACCCTCAGTTCGCGGTGCTGCCGCAAGCGGGCGCGGTGAACAAGGTGCGTGATCTTACAATTTCAATGCTGCAGGCCGGACAGGCTGACTTCGCCAAAGAGGGAGTCCGGCAGTATCTCGAATACCGGCTGAGCGATCTCATCAGCAAGCTGCGCATCCCCGTACCTGTGGACGTCGCCTTCAATGACAACAAGCAGCTGGCGGGGGAATTCCTCGGTGCGATCGACGCCGCCGTGAAACTCCACAAGGCGGGGGGATCCCTCATTCTCGAACCCGCTCAGGAGGCAGGCTTGAACGCCAATATGGCGACGATCGTTGGAAACTTCACCAGTCACTGGGGAACAGGCCAGGCTCTGGCCTTCACAGCGTCGGCGCTGCTCGGCGTCATGAACGCGATCGACCAGTATTGCGACTGCTTCACTTTCGTCCCGAATCCCGGGGATCCTCGGAAATTGTACAAATCACTTAGCCAGAAGCTGTGACGAGGATCATAGCGTCTAGTACTGGCCGTCAAACAGGTCGCCCAACGTCCGCGTCATGAGAAAGGCCAGTCGTCGGCGCCGCAAATGCTCGGGCCGGTCATGGATGTGGCACCGCTGGCAGAACGCCCGGAGATTCCGCTGGTCATTATGACCGGGTTGTCGTCAAGGTGCGCCGTCGCCAGATAATCGAGCGAGCACGTATCTTGGGGGTGGTAGCAAACGGCAAGGAAATCCCAGGCAGTAACTCGGTCCAGCGATGAGAGGTGACGGCACCCGGTTGCTATTCTCTCTTGAGCCCCCTCAAAGCAGACGGTCTGCTGACGGCCCGAGTGCGGTCATTCGTTCGTCCTGCAACGAAAGCCCGCTTCCCGCCCAATTCGTCGATCACAACTCCCAGTCTCGCTTTTCTGATCTCTCTGGCTCAGAAGTCAGCCGACCCTCAGCCTCGCGTGCAGCCTTTAAGGTCAGCCCGAACGCCACATGCGACTTAGCCGCGGAAACAACCGCCCGCGCGATCCACTTCCGCTCGTCCGCGTCCTCGAAATCACCAGCCAGAGCATGCGTCCGGCCGCTGGCGAGTTCCGCCACAACCCCTTGGCCGTACCGCTGCCGCATCTCATCGGCGAACCGCTCCGCATGAGCATCGCCTCGGAACTCAACCTTGCCGTCCGCCTGCATGATACGGCCCATTGACCCGAGGGCGCGCAGCAACCTGTCATTCTCCGTGACCCGCTCATGGGTTTGGGCCTGAACAATCAGTTTGGCCGCCGCTTCATAGAAGCCTTCAAGGTCATGGATGATCTTCCGGCTTTGATCCAGATTGTGAAGATCGACCCGCTGCCGTCCAGAAAGGGCCAGCAAGTCACTTCGGACCCAATCGCGCTCTTCCCAGGCATTGGCGGCACCCGTCATCAGTCGCTCGGCCATGCGGTCACCGCTCAGGCCCAAGGCCACAGCCTTGCTGACGATATCCGTTTTCAGCCGGTCGGCGGCCCCTGGCAACAAATCAACGGCGTCCCTACCCCGCGCCAGGCGGTCACCCTCAAGTCCTGTTGCATAGAGTTTGGTCTGCGGCAGCATCTGGAGAAGTTGTGCGCCACGGGCGTCACCCAACCCCTTGGTGATGTCGATTGCATAGCCATAAAGCTCGTCGCGCATTTCCTTGCGCTCGGCTACCGGCATCTTCCGGATCTTGCCCTCCGCATCAGCCATCCACCCGCTAAAATGTCGATCCAGATCGGCCCGATCTGCCGTCGCGACATCGCGGGGAAACGGCTGCAGCACCCCGCCCCGCCGCAGGGCTTCTTCCGCCTTGGCGATCTTGTCACCGATCTCAGGCAGGCCCGTGAGCGCCGCCACATGCTGAAGGCTGCGCATGGCATCCGCCGTGCGGGCCATCGTTGCCAGCGCATCCTCCAGCGCTTTGCCCTCGCGCGGCCGTTCCTCGGGTGCCCGGCCCTCAGCCCGCGCCCGCTCGATCTCTGCCCGCGACAGACCATAGGTCAGCAAGCCGCGCTCGGCCCGCGAGGTGGCATCCAGAAACACGCCCTCCTCGGCCGCGATCGCCACCATGCGCGCCTTCATGATATCCAGATTGAAAGCATGTTCTTTGGCCATGAAGAACCAGCTGTCGTTCACCGTGCCCCGGTTGTTGATGACCATGTGGACATGGGGGTGGGCCTTGTCGGTATGCAGGGCGGCAATATAGGACCAGACATCATCCTGATGCTCGCCCGACTGAAACATCTCGAATGCCCAGGCCTCGGCAATCAGCTTGGCCTTCTCCGCCCGCACATGGGACGGAAAACTCATCAGCAGATGGGTGGTGTGCCCATTCTTCGGTGAGCCACGCCAGTCTTCGACCCAGTCGCCGACGATGTCGTGGCGCTCGTCCTTGGTCAGCCCCGTGGCGTCGGCATCCAGCACGACCCCGTTGCCGAAGATCGAGGCCGACTTCGAGAAGAGGTAGTCCATCTGGGCGGCCAATTCCTTAGCATTCGCCGTCCCGCCCTTGCCGATTTTCTTCAGAACCGCCGCGTTCGACCCAAGCGAAAACCGCCACAGCTGGCTGGCCCGGGTCGAGAAACTGAACCCACGCTTTGCGGGCGAAGAACTGCCCGCCTTCACCCTGCCCTGCTGCGGCCGCAGGAAGTTGATCTCCCCGAGAACAGCCTCTGCAACCCCGATGGGGCGCGACCCAAGGTTAACCATGGCGCGCGCCCTCCTGAGCCTCGACAAACTTGCGGAACAGCGCCACGCCCTGCCGCCGGCGCTCTGCGACGATCTGGCTCAGTGCCTTCGCCACCATTGGCAGAGACCGCCGCAACTCATCCACCGATGCCCACTGCGCCTTGACAATCGGCGCCCTGCCCCGGTTCGCAGCCAGGGCAATCTGGTTCACATTCGTGCCGATCTTCCCCAACTCGTAGCGGATTTCTTCAAGCTTGGTACTGTCCTCCCGGCTGAACTCGAGGAAACCTGAGGCCATCCGCACGACCGACCGCACCCCATCAGATCGCGATTTCGCGCCAAGCTGAGTGCAGAGCGCATCGAAGGCATGGAGTTCTTCGGCAGGCAGGCGGCAGCTCACGACTTGACCCTTGTCCTCCGACCGAGGCCGTCCGCGCCCAACGACTTGCTGCGCTGCAGAATCAGCAACCTCATTGCCAACGCCCGCCAAAAACTTGGATCGCGATTTAAGTCTTGTTTCGCGAAGATCTGATTTTACCGCCAACTTCTGCCACCGATTATTTGTAGACACATCGCATTTCCTGCCACTCTTCCTACCCCTTCCTTCACCTCCCTTTCAAGTGCAATCTAAGCGCGATTTATGCTCT